>Ga0307509_10000412_pt1 | contig 72098 bp, 71 predicted proteins | sample 10_EM_MG_FD_202245 | JGI IMG/M metagenome (GOLD analysis project Ga0307509, IMG submission 202245) | Populus trichocarpa ectomycorrhiza microbial communities from riparian zone in the Pacific Northwest, United States - 10_EM | ecosystem: Host-associated > Plants > Roots > Unclassified | place...
GGAGGGGGTTGGTAGGGAAGAGCGGTCGAGGGCAACCAGCCGTTAATTGATTGTCACTGCAGCTTTGGACAAGGGTATGACGTCGACAGTTACCGGTAACTTGATGGCGACATTAAACAGAGAAGCCTCTGATCCAGCGCCTCAAATGAAACCCAAAATGAGCCAAATAAAAACAGAAAAAGATATAAAATAAAATAAAAACAGTGAAAGATGAAGAAGGGCTGGGGGAAGACAAGAATGCTATCAAGTCAAACAATCCAGCAGAGAAAGGCAGTTAATAAGAACGGGGAAATGAAGAGGGAAAACGAGAAAATCGGGGAATGCAAACAACGGACGAAGCGAAGTGCAACCTTTTCCTTTGCCTGTTCTTCTACGGTAGGTGTTTCTCTTCTTTCACCACAAAGCCTGGTTTTCCCCTCTTTCTTTCCCTTTCTTCTCCCTTATCACGCACCGGGTACTAGGGGAACAAACGCGCCGGCGGACTGAGACGACGACGACGGGAGGATAGAATAAAAAAAGAGACGGGACGAGGGCAAACGATCTTGCGAGAAAGCTGGGCAACAATAACACAGAATCAACATGAAGATTCCCCCCACTCTCTTACTCAGTTCAACTCCCTCTTCCTTATGAGTGGTTCCCGTATTAATATTTCTTTCTTTCTTTTCCCCTTTCCTCTCCCTGGCCAGCAACAACTTGTGGCGAATATGTATACAATAGGGGAAAGGGAAGGAGGAGGATTACCCAGCAGCAGCAACACCAGAAAAGGAGCAAGGAGTAAGGCAAAATGGGGAGGGCGAAAAGTATTAGAGGAGGGAAGCGGAGAGGTTGTAAAGGCAAAAAAAAAGTGACGCCCTCCGAAGGCGGGAGGATTGCTCGTGCTATACACAGGCAAGTATGATAGTAAGGACCAGGCGAGTAGATCACAAGTAGAGCAGAGGCAGGATTGTTAGCCGCTACATAGGTATGTGTATGGTACAGTACCCAGGGCAGCAAGAAGGAAATAGCTAGATAGACAGGCAACCAAAGAGAGATAGATACTCAGTACCTACCTTACACGTATGACAGAACACTTACCGGTACTATGTCGTAGACCAAGGAGGAAAAAATATAGTCCCAAGAGTTCAGAACAAAATATCCCTTCAAAAAAAAACCCCTCCGGCTCCAATCAATTGTGCCTGGCGAAAAATCGGCAAAAAAAAAAAAAAAAAAGTGCCGTACTCGTACAGTAATAAACGAAAGTCCGTGTTTATCTTTTTTTCCTCCCTCTTTTCTTCTTTCTTTTTTTTTTTTTTATCAAACAAAAAGTAAAAGTAGGGGGAAAGAAGGAAAGAAGGAAAAGGAAAAAGTCAAGTTTATTCTCAAGCACACTTCCGGCAGCTTTACCGTAGATAAATTTGATCAGGGGTGGGTTACCGGCTGCCGGTATGGTGGTGGTGGTGGTGGAGAGTGGAGATGGAATGTGTGGTCGTGCTGCTGCTGAGTAAATTTCGGTACGGCACTCTCCTACCAGTAATGCAAAAAGTGATGAAGCGGTCGAATGTTGAAGGCGAGAGGCAGCAGCTGCATGATATAATACGATACGACAGAAAGGCCCAGTACAGGCAACCTATGAGAGAAGGGGAAGGTGGGGAGAAGTGAGGAGGAAAGAGCTTTCAAGGCCAAATCCTTGGTGCCTATACTCGAGTAGACGGCCACCAGCATGGTACGAGTACGAAGACTTGAGAATTGCTGTGATTGCTGTGATAAGGGGATACGATACGCACTCATTCCAACCCTCAATCCACTGGCCACAAAGCAAAAAATATATATATTATAATAATATATAAGAGCTAGGTATCATAGATAAAATAAAATAAAAGAGTAGCGCCTACTGTGACAAAGTACCGTGTGGTGGACAAGGGTACATATCAAGATCCAGTCCGCCCACTCGAGGAGAAATCGAGCTAAAGGGAAGAAAAAAAAAGAGGAATGGGCAACCCAACGACGTCATTATGCATGGATGCATGGAGGGAGGGACCCTCCCTCCGAGCAGGGCAGGTTTGGGAGTGGGAAGTGTGGGAAAGGGGCGGATGTGTGAGAATGTGTGGTGTGGCAGTCAGTGGGTACCGGTAATTGGGATGTGCAGCCAGTCCAGTTGGTGTGCGGTGGGTGGGTGAATGACACTCGTTCGAGCACTGGAAGTGTGCCGGTAGAAGACGAGAGGAGAGCAGAGCGCACCGAACAGCATAACTTGGGACTAGTGCGCCAGCCTCATAAATTACTCTCTCCCCTCTCCAACACAACACCGCACTAGGCCGCGGTCACCACCTGAGCCCTGGAAAACCTTCCTTCTTGGGGTGAGAAAGCCTCTTCACTGTGCAATATTTTGATGCTTTGTTTTTTCTTGTTCACATCATGAGCGTAAATAAAGTTAGGTTACTGTGTCAGCCCTCCAACCCTATAACTTTCCCTTCTATTACCAAACACCTGATCGTCATCTTCACCCCCCCCCCTCTATTCGAGCAACACGGTACGTGTATCATACTCAGTACGATAAGGTAGTAAAACCCCTTCATCACCATCATCATCATCCCACAGCCTGGGCAGACCTTTAGAGAAGAATTGTCATCACATCGTCTCCAAATCTCATATCACAACATCCTCCTCCCCCCCGTCGCCGGGATTCCATTACCCTTACCGTACCTCGAACCCGTCTGTTGTGATATGCCCTTCCCCTCCCTTCACTTCCCACATAGTACGAGTACCCCCTCCCTCCATCCCCGGCTTATTCTCACCCACGCCTACTGTATTCCCACTCCCCATCCCCGCTCTACGATCGCGATCATCGATCCATTTCTCGAGATACTTCCCTCCTTCCGGTCGAAGGGGCAAATCTATGCAATGCACATACAGTGCCTGCACACATACGCCTGCCCAAGTAGAGCGGAGCGGAGGGGGGGAAAATGTGAAGGAAAATAAATAAATAAGACTTGCGATAATGGCCCGACTTGGAGCCCCACCTGGAAGCCGAGTATGGCATCTGCGGGACAATCCTGCTCCATAAAGGTACTGATTAACACTGATCTTAATAAACCGGATACCCCCCCAACACCATTCAACGAAAAACAACCGAAAGAGCGATTTTGACAACACAAGTCACCTTCCAAAAACCCTCTCGAGTGATTGAAAAATCGAGATCCTTCGAACCAATCTATAACCTCAACACTTTGGTTGATGGATAGATTCTCCAGTTTCTTTCGAGCTCACCAGCGTTGTAGGGGGTGTGTCCGGGTTATTGATATCGCCACGGTATCATGAAAAGGCATCAAGAACAATAATCTAATGCTTATGCGCAGTGCAAGCGGAGACGTCAAGACTGACTGACCATACATACAGCACAATACCCCAATATCTTCCGGACCGCAACCCCTAAAATATCACCACAATCCAATCCCCACGGTCCACGACGGATGATGATATTATGATACTTCAACAATAGCCAAATATTATATATGCATATATTCCGGGAAAGCTCTAATAGTAACGATATTAGATCATGCTTTCTTCCCTTCCGTTTTCTCCGGTCGAAAGTGGCAAAGCGGGGGGCCAAGACCACCGTCCTCCCAATTGAACCAGGAATGACTGAAGGAGACAATTATAATTAGTTATGGAATACTACTAAACTACCAAATTGTTAAAACAAAATCAAAGAAAAGGTGTTACCCTACCTTAGCACATGGAGAAGGCAAACTGAAAATATGAAGGGATGACTTACCGTATTAGAGTAGAGAGTTTGCACAAGGAGACCTGGGTGGTGTGGGCAAACAGGTTTATTTTCAGTGGATTCAAAAGTCTCAGCTGCTCAGGTAGGTATCATAGTAAGACCTAAAAGAAGTGTAAAATAGAGTCTTTTAGCCCTGGAGAAATTTGATTATTACAGAATAATAACCCAGTAACAGACAATGCACCCCTGGCCATTTGAATGTTTTCCAATACTGTGACATACCCTAGGAAGATATTTCCTTTATCAGTAGATTGCACTATGATGTCATCCCCACATCTGTTGGCTTCTCAAACTCAGATTCACAGCAATGCAGGTACAGTAGTAGCTGTATCAGTAATGATAAGATGGAAAACATTTGACAATCTATTGTGTGTCCCCCCCCCCCTTCTCCTTGCATACTCACCCCCCACTCCACTGGCACAATCTATTCAAAAGTTTTAACTAGTTATAATAATAATATTAGGTATTCAGTTGCAGATTATCACTTATTCCATTGCCGCCGTCCAGTTAGACAAATACCCAAACCAGCAAACAGCCCAAATCCAAATTTGAGCAGGAAAACAAAACTTAAAGGCGACTCAATATTTGTTGACTCACCACCCAGCCTTCAAACTACCTACAACCTTTTGCGCAAACTCATTCTTTGCACCTGTGTCTATTTTCCACCGACCGCCACCTAAAGCCCCCCACGCACGCACACACAAGCCCTCCATCACACACTTATTAGTGTGCAAAGACAAAGATATCAAACTGAAGCTTATACTATCTTCATCAACAACACAATTGCCTGAGACCACACGAAAACTTATGACCACAATCACCCAAACCCGCCGTAATCCCTCCCATCAGCTGACAAACACGGGGGGCGCACACTGCAGTCCTAACCAAACACCAGGCCAACCACATCATCTCCCCCCCCCAACCCAGCCCAGCCCAGCCCCAGAAGCCGTTCCCCCTCTTCCAACGGCAGAAATTGTGCGGAGCAGTACTGTACCATGAATTCCAGATCCCGGTAGCCACTCGAGCACGGTAACCATCCGAGGCCAACTTACCTATCCTACCTACTGTACCTGCACTTGAAGTCTTGAACAAGCAATCACCCATCTGAAAAAAAGTGCAAAATCAGTTTTGAAAGAAAAAAATCACCCCATGATCTCTTTTTTTTCTCCCCTCTCTCTCTCTCCCTCTCTCGCAGCATCCTTTCCAGAAGGTATGACATCAGGACTCCCTTTTCCAAGGCACGTCTCTCCCAAGTGAGGGAGGGAGGGAGGGAGGGAGGGGTTCACAATCACCCGCTATCAAACGACCAAACCTGTTTCCAGCTGGGCGGGTAGGTACGGTAACGGTAGGTAGGCCAACTCCCGGAGTCACTTCTGGAAAGTGCCACCCGCATACCCTGTAACATAAAGCAGGGGGGTGGGGGGGAGGGAGAGGGAGTGGTCAGCCAGAACTCGAGAGCAAATCCCGGGCGAGGCGGGGTGTCCAGTGACTTGTGTGCTCAGCGTATCATATGGCGCACAAACGATTGCTACGGGTACGTGCAGGACTCGCTGTAGTCTCCGGAAAGGTTGAGCTATGATACATGTGCTGTATGTCGCCCAAGCTACGGCACCCCTCCGTGAAATATGGTGCCCGGAAACGGGCAAAGTATACCATAAGTGAATCACTTATTCATTTCCCCATCCCGGAGAGTTTGGAAGCCGTTGGGTACTGCACGGGTAACCAGTGGACATGGTGGAATGTTCTTGGTATCTTTTGTCGTTTCGTGTATTTAGCGGATTTGTGCTTGTATCAGGGCTCTGCTCAGGTTTGCCCCACCATCCTCAGTTAGGTGGGATACCGTACCAGTGTCATACGGCCTGTGTTTTAGGATCCAGTGCTTTTGCTGACGGCTGGGAGAGGGGAGGTATTTAGTATGTACCATTAGATAATCCCAGTGTCCAAGAGTTGTAAAGTGTACTGTACCGGAGTATGATGGATTGTTTAACAATTAGTCACATTCATTCATTTACGGCATTCCCAAAAGACTAGCCTATTTGTTTAATCGTTTATTACCTACCATTATCTACCGTACGAAACGAGAACCGTATGAAACTAGCCCAGGTACTCCGTTATTCAGGCCGATGCCCGAATTGACTAGAATAGCGACCGCCAGGGACAGGTTTCCAGCCCGGTTCGGAGTCCGCTTTGGCCTTTGCCAGGAGTGAGGCGGCTTTTTGGCGCTCCGCGGACTCGCGCGCCGATTTTTCTTTGCGGAGGGATTCCAAAGTCGGGTTTGGGGATTTGGATCTTGACCTGCGACGGTAGGAGCGAGAATGGTGGTGGTGATGATGGTGGCGATGATCCGGGGCATCGTGGTGGTGCTTATGCCTATGGCTGCGGGAGTGGGGATCCGAGTGAGAGTGGGAGTGGGAGTGTCCCTTGTGGGTTCTACCATGTCGACTTGGGCTGCGACTTCTGTTTCGACTGCGGCTTCTTCTCCTTCTCTTCCTGTCGCCATCCCTCTCGCTCCTATCACCTCGGTCATTCCTGTGGGCCTTCTCATCCCGCCCATCCTGCCAACCCCTGGTTTCCACCTCGCCCACCTCCCTCTCCCTCCTCTTCTTCCACTCCTCCCTATCACTGCGCACCTCCTTTACCCCCCTAACTCCCTTCCTTATGGCCCGCAACGGATCCCCCGCCTCCTTCCTCCTTTCCTCCCTCTTCCCTTCCCACTCTGTCTTCCTCCCATCCTGCTCCTTCTCCCTCTGGCGTCCAGACACAAGGTCGACACTAGAATACCAAGGCCGCCTCTCACCCACCACCTTTCCCATAGCCCCTTCATCCCGTTCCTTCTCCTCCTTCTTTTCCCTCTCCCTTTCCGGATTCCCGCCCCGTGGGCCCCTAGGGGTCGGGAAGAGGTTAATGTGTCCGTCGGCACCCAAGATTCCGCCTTCCAGCGGTGGGCGAGGCCGGGAGTCTCGAACCTCTGTATGACGGGCAGCTGGTTCTTCGGTTCCGTGCTCTGATATCTTCTCCACTGCCGCCGTGGAATCCCCCTGCCCGGCTCGCTCTCGTAATAGCTTCATCCGAGCCTCCGCGTCGGCGGCTTGCATCCGCGCATCCTCCGCCGCCTCGTGCGCCGCGGCATCTGCCTCATCGCGGCGCACGCGAGCGATATTCTCGGCAGAGTAGACGTGGTAAGACTTGTGGTGGAGGAGGTGGAGAGGCATGCTGGTGTTCAGTGTGGGGGTTGATTGTCGTTGACCTGCAGCAGGCTTGTGAAGGAGTGCCCTATGATGTGTGCATGCAAGCCTCATTGCCAAGGCGCCAAGACACTCGTGACAATGATGATGGAATGCCTAAATGTGAACCTCGAGTGATTAGATATGATGCCCACGACAATGTCACCTGTGAATCATAGTGGTATCCCACACACGAGCCAGATCAGCAATTCCTACTGGCTGGCGTTGGTATCACTGCAGATGTTGCTCATCCCTATCCTCATCCACCTCTTCCTCATCTCTGCACAGTAACTCAACCCCCCACCCCCCCACGAATTCATGGCCACGGCCATGAACACCATTGGTTGCGCACTGTTTCGCAACCTTGTTTATTTGTTTCCCGCGCCCCGTGAGGAAGGGGTACAGCGTTGTGTCACCCTTTTCCTTTTCTTGCACCAAAGGCCTGCTAGATATATTGGTCACGCGCGCGTTGCTTCGTTACAGCACAGCAGGTGGTTATCGTTCCTGCATGCGGAAAAGGGTCGAGTTGGAGTTTTGGAAACCGAGTGAGAGGTTGATGGATGGGCGGATGGGTGGATGGGGGGGAATTAGGTTTGTTGGCTAATTGGTAGGGTATGTGTGATGAATCTTGCTCTCTTCCTTCCTCCCCCCTTGTAAAGCATACCCAAGCTTACAAGAATTTCGTACAATTATGGTACAGGGTCCGGCAAGAAGTTAGGGAAGGGTTATTTTCAGGTTAGTCAGCCAAATATATCTGACTGCCTTGGTTAATAGTCCCTACCTTTGTACAGTATCATGCCCGCCAGAAAGTTAATGAACAGTTAATCTAGGTTAACGCACAAAACAATCACTGTCTCTTGTGAAAACATCTCCCCTGGCACTTGTACATAGAACTAAGCATATAAATGAAGAATCCCAAAACCCCTGCACATCCAACACCCACACCCGTTAAACCAATCGAAAGAAAGAAAGAAAATCCATCTATCATACAAATCCTATACTTCATATCCCATTACCCCACTCTCATCAGTAATTATCATCGCCGCGTCTGCATCTCCCTATCCGCATACCCCTCCTCCTCCTCCCCGACCCGCAGGTACACCTCCTTTGCCTCCTCCTTCCTCAAAAACTCCCCATCCTTCGCAACAGCCCCAAGTCCGAAAACACTGCTCTCGTCAGTCTCACCACTACTCCTCCCGTCTTGGCCCAGCTGACTATGCCTCTTCAATGGTGGTGTCCGGACGGAACTCCGCCTAGATGTGCCAGGGCTGAACTCTACATGCACCGGCGTAACCATACGCCCGAGACTCGCTGTGCGGACATGCGCTTTTGCCGGAGCTACTACCCTCGCCGAGGAGGAGGAGGCGGAGGAAGGGGTGCTAGCGTGGGGAGTACCGACGATGCCCGCGCCAGTGTAAAACTTTCCCATGGTAGCAGTGCTAGCGGCGGTGACGCCCTCTGAGACTTCGTATATTTCGAGCGTTGGACTGGGGGATGAAGGGAGCACCCGTGCTACGGTGGAACCCTCAGATTCGCGTTGGCGGCGGGTGGATTGTTGGGAGACGGTTTGCCGTGTTTGCCCGGGGATGCCAGTGCGTGGGCGGTGTAATGGTGCACTGGAGGATCTCCTTGGTTGTTGGCGGGGGTGGTTTGGCGGCATCGCGAAGACGCCGACCTCCTTTTCGAAGGCTGATAGGTTCGTGCTTGTTGCTAGGGAGCGCGTACGGGATTTCTCCCCCTCCTCCTCGTAGAGCGTGGGCGGGGAGAAAGAGGAGGGTGCAAAGTGCACGGTTAGCCTACTCCCCGAGCTTCGGCTTCGTGTGCGCCGGCGCTGGAGGGCTATGTATGCTATTACCGCTAGTACGAGAAATACTACGCCGCCGAGGATACCACCAACCATGGGGCCAATAGCTGGGGCATCTCTGGAGTTGGAGTTTGTTGTGGTACTGTCGGTGAGGAATATTGCTATGGAGGTTCTGGAGGCCGGGGTCAGGTTGCTTCTTCGTGGGGTGGAGGGTACGGCCGAGAGGTGGAATTTGTTGATTGTCGGCGGAGCGTTGATTAGGTAGATATGTTCCAGGAATGGGCGGCCTAGGGAAGGGCCGTCAGTTGGGGAAGTGGGGGCTATGCGTAGGTAGGTTTGTCCGGATTCGCGGTGGGAAGTTAGCGGGTTGTCGGTGCTCTCGTCGGTGGTTATTAGGGATGTCGCCGGGACATTGACTGTCACGGTTGAGGTTCCGTTCCAGAGGGTTATGTGCAGGGCGTAGTCTGTTGGCGGGGTGCCAGTGTAGACGTACCCGTCCACACCCTTGTCGTAACTTGGGTTCCCGAGTAGTCGGAGAAGCGGGGTGATCATTTCCAGCGGTAACCTTATTCGAAAAGAATTGTACGAGAGCGCCATTTGTGTACCTTCCGTGGTGGACTTGTATACTTCTGTTTCCTTACTTCCTCCCCCGCCTTCGGCGACGTACTTGACGGAGGTAACCGCGACCGCAAACCCCTCAGAATTAACATTCGCCTTGGAAAAAACCGCCTTCTGCCCGTGATCTATAAGCCCCTCGTCAAATCCACCCATCACAGCCGACCCATTAACACCCTTTGAGCCTAAATACAACGACACAACATCCATTTCGGGAATACGCGAATTCCTGGCTCTCTGCAGGGCGCTCAACCCGACCATTCCATACCCCGGGACGCTCTCGCGGATAACACTAACCGGCAGTCCCGGTAGCGAGTATTCATCCCCGGGTTTCGTGGTCTTCCAGGAAGCGCTGGTGATGCCAATCCCTTCGCCGAGGGTCACTCCAGCGACGAAGTCCGCGTCGAGGGTCTCATTGTAGTACCCGTTCTTGCCGAGCGCCTTCATGCATGCGGCGTATTCTTCGGCAGTTTCTGCTAGAGGGGTGGTTGTGGAGTTGGAGGTCGCATTTGTAGGACCCAGGGTGAAGAACCCGGAGATTGATTGTCGCGGTGGGTTCTCCGTCCATAGCATTAGGGAGTAGTCGCTTCCGGGCGTTAAATTGGCTTTTGTATAGGTGCTGTTCGCATGCCAGGGGTATTCGCCGTCGTTAGAAATTTCGGCTGTGGAGGAGAGTGATTTAGCATGATTCTATAATTCATCCAATGGTACTTGCACCAAGTGATATTTCATATTTTGTTTATTTATTTGATTTTATATTTGATTTTTTGGGGGCAAGGGAATGGGGGGGGGGCGAAATACTTTCAATCAAAGAAACATTCCTAACACTCTCTCCCCTTCCTCTCCTAAGCGTAAGGTTCAAGCTCTTAACGTTAGAACTCGCTCTCCACCTCACGATCTGACTCCCACCACCCAATACCAACCCACCATCCCCGGAGGAAGTCCCCACGAAGGAACCCTCTCGCGGCTCCGTAATTGGATTCCAATCCCCTTCTGGAGGGTGGGAACCCGAGAGACACATCGCGCCCGTGGGGACCAGCAGTGTTGTCGAAGGAGATGTGTAGAAGGTTGGCAGGAGGTGGAGTTTCTGGGGTGGGGAACCGAGTGCCAGAGAGAGGGTTGTGGAGAATTCGAAGGATATTAGTTCCGCGACTTCCTGAGAGTGGGCGGGAAAGGCCCATTGTGTGAGGAGGAGGAGGAGAGTGAATGCCTGGATCGCCATGTTGGATCGAGATGCATTCGCAAGATGGATGGGCCTGCGGGAGGGAAGGTGAAGATGATGGAGTACTGCAGACTCCTGAGGTTGGAAGGAGTCGAGAGAGAGGGGGAGGAAGAAAGCGAACGTACTGCCCTGCACGGTACGGGCAAGGTAATTCGAGCACATCACAAAAAGGCTTTTGCTGTAGGCCAGGGCCCTGTGCTGCTGTAGCAAGCGAGCAGCCCCCCTTCCCCCAACTCGCGTACGGCTCCCACGCTGCAGAGAATGCTCAAGTACCGGTACTTGCGTTAGCAGAGAAAGGCGTTGGTTACACCACAGTACCGTACTCACCAACTTCTCTCTGTTTACGGTAACGCAACCCTTAGCCCATATTTACTCTCCTTCCACAACCACCGCCGCCGCCGCCGCCCTGATTGCTGACTGGATGTCTACCTTCCTCCATATTGCAATCCTGCACATTTGAAATCAATTCATCCAATCACACAGCATCTTCCCTTCCATAACCGATCAGCCGATGGTAAGTTAAAAACCGTATTGGTTGCGGGGAGACATCTCCCGCACTTTATCTGGTGTGATTGGGGGCGCGGCCGGGTCAAGGGGGCGGGATTGGGGTTGGCCTCGCAGGATTGGAGGTGAGATGTCCGACCGGATAATAAGTTAGGTCGGCTGCCCTTGGCGATTGCAAGGCGAAGGGAAGCGGAAAATAAAAATAAACAAAGGCAGGGAGCACGCGGGCGAGTTTCTGGAGTGTCCGTCAATCACGTTAATACAGTAAGTAATAGGTACCGGTACTCGAACAAACTTTGTGGGCGAGTGGATGAGGGAGGGAGAAATGAAAGGAAGTTGACTATTTTGGCTGGATGTGCTGCACTGTCCACCCCAATAGTGGTGTGCACGCGGGTTGCTGTGGAGTGTGCTCGAGCACAGCACTTTACGACGCGAGCTCCTCGTTTGTCTCATGCAACCTTCTCCACGAGGCGGAAGACCTGGCCGACATTCCGGTAACCTTGCCTTATTCTACTCATAACTAACGTCTTCACGACTTTCATGGCCATAATCAGAGAAGATCTTCTCTCCAGGCGACGATCACGTTCTAGCGAAATCTACGAGACAGAATCCTGGCAACTTGAAGACAAGACGGAAAAACTCTCCTACCGCACGTTGCAGTCGATCACGATGCCGTTGCGCCCGCGAGGGGACGAGTTTCACCCGGCATGTACCGTCCCGCCGAAAATAAAACAGACACATTCGTCTCTTTTTGGCTGTTGGTGGCGCGTGGGGGCTAGTATGAAGACTGAGGACAGAGAGCCTCAGTCTGACCTTGCATGTCATTTTTCGTCAAGAGGGATATTAATAACTCCTTCTCAAGTTCTTCATGTCATATCACTTTTTATCTCGGTTTTATTTTGTCATATTGTTGAGAGAGGTTGGGGTGTGCGGTGAACTCCACCATCAGAACATTCTCGACAGTCTCGGCTCGGGGGGGAGGGCCGAGTGATGCGTAGTGAGTACCCTGATCTTAAGGGAAAAGGAGGAGATAAGTGAAGAAGAAGGGTCCTCTACTTGCCCGCTAATTAAGCTTTGGCGCTGATCAAGGAAGAGGTACTCGTGTACTCGAGTACTGGTACGCTAGGATCTAAGGCCACTCGCGCTGTACCAGTGAATTAACCTGCTGGGCTAGAAATTCTGGTGTGGTTGCCATTCTGCAAGACAGCCGATCGCAACCCCACCATTGTCCAATGAGGCCGCACACTACCATGTAAAGAAACGGTATCCCTTGGATGGATGAGTCTCAAACTTGACGCATGTTTTGCGCCACCAGACCAGAAGGCAGACTAACCAAGTAAGCAAATGATCGACTATAAAAGTTCAACTCATCGGGCAATGGGCTCCAGATAATGCTGTAGAATTTTTTTGCAAAGAAAACAAAGACAGTAAGAACAATAAATTGAAGGTAAGGATGCTTGCTTTCCTTTCTTTCTTTTATGGTATACTAATGGTTGAAGCTGAGATTAGCCACCTTAATGTCTTACAAGTTTTCAGGCATACAGACATCCTTTGGGATGGCAGTGAGCGGGCAGATCATAAATAGCACAACTTGCTATAGATAACGTGGCCGCTTTTTATTTCGTACTAGTATTATGGCCATAGTCTTGCTGCTATTTGGATATAGAGTTTTAGGAGCTGGCCGGCAAGGTCAAGTTGAAAATCTTTATAATAATTATAAGAGCCAATACTTAGCGGCCCTCCCCTCCCCTAACCCCTCTGCAAACTCAGTGCCAGTTTGAAATTTGTAAAGGAATTAGTAGTAGTAATATCAAATTACAGCGTAAAAAAAGTAGCAATGCCACGAAGCAGCAAAAACAACGATATCTTTATATAAATTGAGATTATCTATTACAGAACAAAGATCATATGAAGCTCTCACTTGAACTAATCAAGCATGGTTCGTTTCTCTTTCTTATAACACTATTTTTAGGATTATAAACTATGATTAATACAGGAATCTGAGTGCTGTCATAGAACCATTTAACTTAGTTGCCTAACTCTTGAAAAGAGAAATTCGAGGCCATTATTAGAACTCAAACAGTACTCAGGAAATCCTACTATTTGTACTCATGCAGTAGCATACAAGCCCCTACTCCTACGAGTCTTATTAATCTTTTAAACAAATCAGGTTTGCAAAATATATTATTAGTAAAGTCAATAAAATCATGCCTTGAATAAGGCCTAGCAGCAGTACCCCCGATACCACCTAACCTTCCTCATACCTTAGCGAAACCTCGGGGAACAGATGCGGGGGCCCTGAGAAAGCTATGCTCCTTCCAAGAGACATTTTCAAAAGGGTTCGCTGATAATCAGGAGCCATGTTAGTACAACAGACACGTGTCATCACTCATATTTCTCTCCTCTTTAGGTCTCTTGTTTCTTTCCCCTCTCTGCACCCCCTCTCACCCCCCCGAAGGGTTAAGTTATATCGCTTATAATGAGATCCAAAATTCACTAGTCTATTTTTGTCGAGAGCGGTGAAGCTTCACCGCTCATGACTTTATCGATATGTACTTTGTGGTGCACACGGGCCTCGTAGTATTCGTGTATTGCATATCACCTGTGTTTCCAGTGCCAAACTGCTTGCTGTATGTAGGAAAACAGGATTCCGCTCGGACCGTTCAGTAAGCTCGGGCGAGTTAAGCAACTATATTTCTGGAAATTCGTTCCCACATCTCCCGATGTCCTTTTCTACCACGAGACGTACGCCCGCGTCCCCATATAGTCCCCACATGGGTGGCTGCTTGTAATCCCGTTACAAAGCCCTCTTCTTCATATTCCATCACTCGGCGATTCCTTTGAGACTTACCTGTCTCCATGCAGCGGCCGACATTATTTTTGTTATTCCCAGATATCTTCTTTGAGAGGGCAGGAACCATCTAGCTGAATAGGGTCTCTCTATACCTGTGGGTTGGTCCGTTTTCTTTTGGTAGGGTTTCTTCATCCGTACTCTTCCGGTGATATCACTGCCCCAATCACTCAGCACTAAAGATATCACAGCCCCATTCTTGGATCTGAGCGGACCTCAAGATACAAATATCTCCGTAATAATTGGTGGAAGAGGATTGAACTGCTAGATTACAGCATGCCCCCCCCCACTCAAGGGGTTTTTACAGGCATTTGATTCTCAGACACCACTACACCCTCTGCATTCTTTACTGTATCCTGGGTTGGAGCTATGAAGTTATCCTCGTGTCGTAGTTTAGTACAATACCCACCAAGCCATTATCAGGGCTCTGCAGCATTTGCAACAGACAGTTCTCGCGTCCCGAGAGCCAGAAATAACCACGAATTGCAATCCTTCTGATCTGGGGGTTGGGCGAGGAGGGACTACGAATAGCAGTCTGCCCAGACCCTGGAGGGGGGGGGGGGACGTTTGCAAGAAGGAGGGAGGGGAGCCCGCTAACCAGGCGGGCTTATAGACTCATTCGATGTCTGAGCATATGGCAGCACTCCGGGCATGAGGACCACTGAAAGATGCCCCACTCCACCAGGCGGCCCTTCGGCGGAAGCCCGCCGCCCCCCCAACTGGCGCCACCCAGCGGCGGGAAAAGCGCAATCCTGTCCGGCCCGGCTCCCTTGATGGTCTCCCACCCCCAAAGTCATGGCCAACACTAGATCATCCCCAGGCAATGACCGAGCTCCCGATACCGCTCTCTCAGAATTCCGCCCCCCTTTCACCGCGAAGCCATGGGTCAGAAAACGGGAGGTGGAGGGTTATGCACACCCCTCCCAACCCAGTAAAGCTTAGTCACTCCCACCGACCCGGAAGCCATCTCGGGCGATGAGCCAGTCTTTAAGGTAAAGAATCTCTTCTCCAAATTTAGATCCTGGAAAGGTAGCGATTTTTGCACTGGAAGTGTTCGCTCACGGGTTTATTTTGGCGAGAGCTTGCCTATATAAGTGTTCAGGGTTGCCTTGGGTTGGACGCATTAGCATATTTCGCATGCCTTCCTCCCCTTTGTTGCGGTATGAGGGCCGTATGAGTTTTGGGTTTCGCGTTTGGATTTGTGTTCGCTGCTCTATGGAGGTGTCTAGCTTGTTCCATCTGGTAGCCTTTTGGAACCATGGTCACGATCTCAGCCTTCGACGCTTTGGTCTGACCAACCGCTAAACCTGGTTAGTTTCACCGAAAAGGCACCGATACCTCCCACTCCTCCGCCCGCCCGCCCGCGGTAATGACACAACATCTGGGGCTAAATCTCCGTGACTGCTAGCGAACTGAGGGAACCAGTCACCTGGCAGCCAAGATCAGTGGGTGATTATATCCCCGACTCTCAGAAAGACCACTACGGTACCGACCTGCACGCGCGGTTCGGGGGGCGGGTCGGCGGGTATGACATGATGTGTTCGCCTGGGGGCTATACGTGAGTTACGCCATTGGATAACGGTTCATGGTTGCCCTGGACTGACGAAACCAGGCTCACGGTCGATCACTCGTATGATTTAGATCCGAGAAAAAAAGTGAGCGAATGAGTTTTGCTATGATATTGTACGTATGACACATGCTATTGGCCGACCGGGCGATGATGCTCCACCGAGTGAGATGAAAGGGGAGAGAAGTAATATAAAAAAAAGGGAAATCCTGCCAACCGCACCCCAAATTCATGGATGAGGAGATGATGATGATGATGATGATGGGTAATGAGAGAGTAAATAAAGAAAGAGGAAAAAGGAGAAGAGGGGAATCACTAAATACAAGCCCAAAAAATATTCACAGGTACATCATTTCGAGAATGACTACGATAGCTAACTCCAAGAATAATCACCGCCCCTCCACCGCTCCTCTTCCCTCCTCTTCCAACGACGCTCGTCGGAGGCCTTCCTAGCCCGGTCTCTAATCCTCGCCATCTCCATTTCCAGCTCGCGTTCTGTGAAATCCGGCACTTCGGTCGTGTCCCCGATGAGGGTGCCGATGTTTTCACCCCCCCACCTTTCTTCTGGGACTGCTGCTGGGGGGCTCGAGCGTGGGGGTGTGGGCGAGAGGCCGTGTATTGGGTTCACTGGGGCGGTAGCGGCGTTGAAAGAGGATATCGTGGATGGGATGGAGGCCATCGACATTCTCGAAGCGGAGTAGGGTCTTGGAAACGCTGTGTCGGAGCGGCTGCCGTGGGCAGTGTCCCGGGCGGAGAACAGGATTGACGGGGTAGGTGGCCGCAGAGGGTCCAGAGGAGAGCCAAGAGCAGGTGTCCGAATTCGTGGCGTTGTAGCGAATTTTGGCACTGTCAGTTGCGGGCTTGAGCCGGTTTGTTGGGGTGGTAGAGCTGCCTTCTTGGCATTGTTCTCTGGGACGTCGAGTTCTAACACGCTTCTTCCACTCCAGGATCCACGGTGGAAGGATGTTGGTGGGTCCGTTAGAGTTGCACTTTCCATACTGCCTCTCGAGGATTGTTTTCCCTTGCCCTTCAAAGTCTTGGGTCTTCCGGTGAAAGTACCGAACGCTGCTGAGCGCGGTGGATCTGGAAGCGGTGCCATCTTACTTGAGCTCCAGCTTGGAGCTCTCCTGGTCCCGCTAGTGGGAGCGTATTGCGTTGCGATGTGTTCCGGGGGGTTACCGCAGGTGTATGTACACGAAAGGAGAGAGCTGGGCTTCGTCGAGGGGATGTTCGCCCTTGCGAGGGCTGCTACGTTCGGGTATTGTCTGTCAATTAGGGTGGCTGCTACTGGCGGTGGAGGGGATAGGCCAAGGAGGTTCTCATAATTCGGCGATAGATCTTGCACCACCGGTGTTTCGTCTGTAGCAAGAGATATCGCTGAAGAATTGGTATCTAGTCTAAGGGACCATGGGGGAGGGGTTCCCGGGATGACAATTCGCGTCAGCCTTCGCCATTCCGGCACACGCGAACTATGGGTTGGGGTCTTGTGCCCTCTTGTCGACACTGCGCCGCTGGCTCGGTCGGCGTATAAATCGTTGGAGAGGGCATTCCCGGTCATCCTCTGAATTTTACCAACAATCGGGAATACCGGTACGGCCATGCTCTCGCATACGTCCATGCCCAGTGTTTCGCGAGAATGCCCAGGGAGATAATCAGAGCCTAATCTAACCTCGCCTCCGGTTCTCCCATCGACAGATCCGCGCTCCCTCTGAGACTCATCCTCTACTATCTCTCTCACATTATGCGATACCATTTTCGACTCTCCAGTCACTATTGAAACCGGAGGCTGGAACCTAGATACCCCCGTTTCCCTGTTTCTCGAGAAAAGGCTACCGAAAAACCGTCTTCCGGCCTTTGGCGCATTCACATTACCCTCCTGGACCGTCTCCCTCGCAATGCTGCCACCAGCCCTCACCTTACTTGGCCCATGCTTCTCCTGCTGTGATAACCGCCGGCGCTTCCGTTTTTTGTAGGCTCGAACAAAGATAATGACTGCTCCAACAAAAGTTATGAGAACAAGTAAGGAAATGACCACAATAGACGGCAAGATTGCTTTTGGGAACACTGACGAGGAGCCCGAAGCGTAGTCTGCACTGTGGGGCGGCATGGTTTCTCCCTATCCTTCTTCTTCCTCAGGACTCTCGGAGAATTGGACGAAGGGGAATAGAGAGCGGAGGTGCGTCTATGGGCGCTTGGCGGTCGTCCTCTTCTAGTTGGCCGATGGCGCCGAGGGCGAACCCTTCCCACCTCTACCACTGCGCCCGAACCGCGATCAGACCGTGAGTAGAAGCAGTTGCCACAGGCGGCTGAGGTTGTTGTCGACGTTGAATGTAGGGATGGCGGACGGGTTTGCGCGGTCCTGGTACGTCTTGAAAGCGCACCAACAGAAGTGCTAGAGCGGCTTCCAAGTAGCATTGGGCTTTCACCAGCTTAACGAAGCTAGCTGAAAAAAAAAAAGACGAGGGAGAAAGATGTAAGTGATAGGTGAAAATGGAAAGGAAATATTTCTTTAATTGAAAGAGTAGGATAAGATAAAGGCTAGACCGATAAGGTGTCCATTTTTGTGGGTTATTCAGTTGCTATTTGCGGATTTTTTTAAAATTCCCCTCTGAAGTGGGCTGAAGGAAAGGACAAGAGCACCAAGCGGGGTAAGCTGAGCTATTATACCGTACCACAGTTACCGGTAATTGAAAGAGAAAGAAAAAAGAAAAAAAACTTCTCCGCTGCTGATACTGCCGCAAGCACGACGGGCACGCGGAGTAATGAGACAAAAGTGAGAAGGGAAAGGCGGGGCAGGGGGCACAGCAAGATATCTATAGAAGATGGGGTGTGTCTCTCTCTCTGTCTACCATACCATATGTACTATACTCGGGGACAGTTGGAGCATCAGCATTAGCAACAGCAGCAGCTAGGTCGTACTACAATTCGAGACTTGATACAGCACTGTAATTATAACGCGCTCACCTTAAAAAGCGGAGGATTCGGTACTTTCTTCCTTTCCGCCCGGCAGGCGCGGGAAAGGAAGGAACTTCAAGGCAGCAAGCAGGAAATGGATCTGCTGCGCAGGGACGGGGGCAACAGTGCGGTATTATACATACCTAAAAGGCTGTAACCTTCCCATCGGTGGGGAAACCGAGGGTTAACATATTATGCAAGTACCTGTACTGGTACAATGGAGCATCTACTGTAAGTATCTGTTATATTTCAGGGGGGGGGGGGGGTAGATGGGAAAAAGTGGAAAGTGAAAGGTGTGGACATCCGGGAAAGGGGAAAGAAAGCGAGATGGGGGGGATTGCAGATGGATGGATGGAGGTATCGGCACTGTGCAAGTTGCATCCGGAGCGCATAAGGGAGCGAGTATGAGGATGTGAGGAGGGGTTGGAAAGTAACAATGACATCTGCACCCCCCCACTGAAAAGAAAGAAAAAAAAGGGAGATTGATGACGGTATCGCACTTCCTTCATCCATTCAGCCATAATTTCAAGTATGAGATCTTCCTCGAAACAAAGAGCAGAGGGTGCATCCATCCAGTTCAATCTGCCAAAGTTCGGTTGAGGTATTAATATTGTTGAAGACCGAAGTTGTAGGGTACCGTAGTACAGTGCTGTACAACGCATCGACCAAGATTTGTGATAAGGATAATAGCCGCATCGCATCCGCATCCCCCCCCCCTGTTCAAACCGTGCACACCATGCAAGAGCACATTTAGGTCCGAAGTATTCGTACGGTGCAGCAAGGCAGTGGCCGGGGGATGGATGGATCGGAGGCTGATGAAGCCCGATTCAAATTCGCTTTTTTTTTGAGATTAAGTTGTTGCAGCCGGAATTGGAACACTGGGGCGGAAGGGGGGGGGTATTGCGTTGTTGACTACCGCTACGGGAATTCTAACGTCTCAAATCTCCCTTGAACCTAACCCACCTATCTTAGCGACGCAATATCACAGGGGTCCGATAATATAATAGCTTACAAATCAGCCCTATCATTTGTATTTAAAATAGGTAACTTAATCTACCCTTTGTCAGAGCATGCTGTGATATGGGGGGGTGTCAGCGATGACACCCTCTTCTTCATTCTGCCTCCCTTTGTTTATCCTGATCCGCCTGCGAGTACTCGAGTAGCGTTGAGCGTGAATGTTATGGGGGGGGGGCTTTTGGGCAAAGAAGAGTTTGGGAGTTTGGGGTGCGATGTAAGGTAGGATTACAGTATCATATTCCGCCCCCTCTCCAGAATGAGAGGCTTGTTCGTGCATTAACTCAATGAAAAAGTGTTTTACAGTGCGCTTCTCTTCTTCGCTCGTCATTTTATTTTGGAGACCTGCTGGATGCTGCACCCCTCCTCATTGGTGCTGGGAATTTGGAAACTCGGGGTGAACCCTTCTCTTCCCTTTCTCCGATCCCGAGGGAGAAAAAAGTGTCCAAACCCTAAAATTATGCGAGTATGATAATATGATAACAAGTGAGAAGAAGTCCCGGCCATGAGTGAAAAAATGGGGCAAGAGTTAGGAGGTAAGACAGCCTCCCAAGGCATCGGCACACTCTCCCCCTACCCGGCCAGGTTCTGATTGGTGGGTTGTGAACGAGGAAACGAGCGGTGGTCAGCACAGCCACAGCTCATCCGGGTAAACTGCTTGAAAGTTTCTTATTTGGGCTTAGCTGTCCGGACGAGGGGTCTCTGGGTGGCCTGGGAGGTCGTCTGTGATAGTCGGGAAATAGGGGGGGCAGGGGATTTTATTGGCTGCTGAGATCCTAGTAGGTAGGGAGATAGAGAAAAAGGATTCGAATTTGGCTATTTTGTATAATATAATGATATTATTATGAATTAAACTAAAAACCGGGGACTGGAAAATTAGGGGTTTAAGGAAGGTAAAACAAAGAACGAACTAATAAGTGTACCTTTCATTGCAAATACGGTAGAGCTTCAATTAGGTTATACATTACGGTAATTTGCCAGAGATGAAAATCTAAACCTTAAAGATCAAGTTCCACCATATCATATTGTAGCCTGAGAAATACTAACACAAGATATTATACTAGTGAAAGGACCTGACTCCTTCGGAGATTAAACGGGGGGGGTTAGAAGGTATAAGTGGATAAATGAGCATTCTTTGAAATTAAAAAAAAAGATCAAAATCAAAAGTCTGAGTGATAAACTTCGTTGGCCCTATCTGTTGCTATCTATAGCTATGATACATGCATAAACCTTATGACATGCATTGAGCCCTTGCCCTAACCGAATTAGGCTCCCTGTGTCTGAGTGCTTCTTTTCTGTTACTCATGGCCGAAGCGGAGGCGGAGTACAACAGCTTTTCGATGCTTCCTTGCAGCTACCATAACTAATCCTGGGGACATAGCGTACCACCCATACATTGAATTGCTCCGGGCGCCAACGCTGGCTATCGCCATCTTTTTGGGCTGCCTATTCATTATCAAATCGTGGACATTTCCGAGGCCCATTGTTGTATTTAGAGGTATGCTGGGGATGGTCTGGTAGAGTGAGTGTGATAGACATGAGGGTCCTGGCAAGCAGCAAGTACAGTCGATATATATATTTCCGCCTTTTTCTCTTCCTGTTTCGTCCCTCTCCGAGAATCCCTGTTTATCATAGATAGGGATGGTGATAGCTCTTCTCATAAACCATTCTCATCCTGACCACTTGAGGCTGTTTCGTTCACTCAGCCACTGAATGGCTGTAAAAGAAAGTATATAATGGGTGCATGGGGCTTAGTCGCATCCTGTGTTGAACGAAGCTATGGGCACAGAGAAATTCAAACAGAGGGTGGGTTGATATCTAGAATACCCCCGGTCAGCTGATCTAGGCTATCCGAGGTAAAAATACTCTGAATGGCATCACACGGGCATTGCCATCGTGCCGTACCAGACTATTGGTACTTGTACAAGTAATCAAAGTATCGGATAATATTTTGGCTAAGTACTCGAGCACCTGCGGTCTCCCTTCCGTCACCATCGGACTCGGCCCTCTGAGATGACGGCGGCGCTGTGATGTAATGAGGGGTTGTGGTTGAGCCGGGAACAAGTGGTGGGGACACCCTGATTTATGATCAGTAACTTAATAATATTTGAGTGGGAGTGGTTGCACGGCAGGAGTGGTTTAAGTTTCTGGATCGATATTAAATCTCTGGTCAACCAAAGGACGTCTGGAGGAGGGGACTGGGATTGTGTGGGGGGAGGGGAGGGTTGCTGAGGGTATGTAGTCCGGAGTCTTTAGATGAACCAACACTGCGCTGAATGGATCATACAGCAAATCTGGTGAAATATATCATGAGTATCAGATTTTCAGCGGGAATTAGCCCGTTACCTTACGAGTAGGGTAGCTTTAGTTTGACAAGGTACCGTAATTTAATATGGGGGTATAGGTAAACGAGATCTAAGACGTCCTGAGGGTTGATATTATACCAGGGGGTGTCAAAAAGGTCGGGGGAAAAGGATCGGCAGGGTCAGGTGGGGTAGTTAGGAGACAGGTTGCTTTGATGGAGAAATTCTTGTCCTGGGGGACACCAGAAATCTGGATTGAAGGTGTTAGTGTCTGGCACATGGTGCAAGTGCATGACATGAGATTGCTGGTATGTAGTTCAATCCATTTATTTATTTGAGTCTTTTAAAAGAGCTAACTTACTGGTATTCTAAAAGACCTGCTTCCTTTTCCTCTTTTGTCTCAATTTTTCCCTCTACAATCTTAACAGGATTTGCAGGTACTGTACATGGAAAATCACTCTGGTAAACTGCTCCAGTTTAATAGCATCACGTATGATAACGGTCTCCCCTTTCCATCCACCCTTCCCTGATCAACAATTCTAATCCTTGTCTCGCCATCAGTTTTCCGACCTTTTTGACCTATCCCTAGTACTCTGCCGGGAAAAGGCCAACCCTCCTGGGGAACTTTTATCTCTTGACCCCGAGGTTACAGTGCAAAGAGATAGTGGGTTTCACGAGATCAAACCGGATTGATGTCATCTTGAATATCTCGTCTTCCTAGTCATTGCTATCATATCGCCCTCCAATTCCGTTTCTCCTTAAGTTCGAATTCTGGGCTATGCCAGCCGGGTATCAACAACACTAGCTAGCATAGATTAAGTGATAGTTTGCTACTAAATACCTAATATTCCGACCACTAAAACTTTTCAATAGATTGTAGAAAGAGAGGGTGTGTGTAGGTGGGGGGACAATCAATCGTTGAGTACTTCCCACCCTATTGTTATAAGTAGGGCTGGTACAGCACACGGCCTGCGGAGCCTAGAACCCGAATTTGAGGAGGAGGCAAATCTGAAGGTGCCGTGCTAGTACTGTGCTGTACTGTGGGAGGCCTCTCGGGTAAGGTGTGGAGGGGAGCGTCCTTCCTTGTTGATTGCTATCGTACAGAAGGGTCTTACATACAGGTTAGAGATCCATTGGCCACGTCATGAAAGTTATCAACGTAACTGGCTGCAATATACATAGGCTATCCACATGCCTGACAGTATTGTACAGTGGCACTAGGGGGGTTTGGTCACTGCGCGGTGATCACATTCTTTTTGTCAGGAACTCCCAAGAGAAAACCTATGAGCCCCAGAGCTCTTACTCAGGGGAAGGTGTTCGGGTAGATAATAGTAGTTGGTTCTTTTGACTTGGACTCTCATCTGCTGCTGGGCAAATAGTACCGGTATTGACTTATGAAGGATGGCCTTGATTCCCCTCTGGTGAATGGAAAATTTCCAACAAGTGCGATCTAATGGCGAAGCCGAGGCACCAGTGCACTACTCCATTACTTCAATAGGTTGTGTCAAGAGCCCCCGCTTTTCGCTACAGAACGGGTAGCATACCGCAGACAGTGCCCCTGTGCCAATCAATCGATTTGCATCATTTACCCCAGTTACTCCCTCGGAAAATGCAGCAAACTTACTCGCTGTTTGCTGCCGTTTTTGAACACAACTGGTGCTCCCCACCCAGGTCCTTGCAGCCAGGCCAGAATTTAACGGTATCAGATGTCTCGATTGCTGTATTCACAAACGTCAGCCCACGAGTAGACCTCAAATTCCTTAACCCAAGAAAGCACCCTTTCCCAGAATCGGATAGCCATGCCCTTGCGAACTGCTGGCCCATGTTCGCCAACCCTGAATTTTTCTCCTTTCCATCCCTCCCCATGTTTCGCAAATAACAGGCCCTAGTTTTGACAATAGAAGCTCCCTTCCGATCCACGTTGTGTCAACATCACGGCTAAAGCCGTAGACGCACCCTTGCATAGCGAGCGGTGTTTTGGCACACTTTGGATTTTGACAGTTCAGCACGGTCGGTGGGCAGGAAGATCTCTATCATGACTCCAATCTGGTGAAAACCGCTGCACTGAGCAATCTAATACTGGTAGAGTTTGCACAGAGATACCCGCGGTCGTTAAGGTCATGGTAGGTATTATACCGAGGTATCGTAACGTAGGACTCGGGGGCGGGGAAGAAATCACTAATAGGCTTCGCCGGAACCCTCCCCTGGGTATGGTTACATGATGAACTCGAAAAAGTTAGCCCCATCACGGATAGCTTGATATTTCCTTCCGTTTGGCGCGGCCAGGGTGATAGAACCATTTTGAAGTTTGGTTAGGGTGGATGATGAATTCGAGTGATATCACAGGTAAATCCGCCAGGAAAACTGCTTCGTTTCCACCCTGCATCCAAGAACAAGCCCCCAGCGCAGGTACAATGATGGGTTACCTCAATACCGCGAAAGCACTAAGCATGATTTGTGGGGATGAAACATCCTCACCACCCAAGACTATCCTACCTTATACGCAACTCACGCATAGGACATTCCATGACACTGTCATCTTCTTCACTCTGACCACCACCATTCTTGTCGACTCTACTGCCGCTCTGTTCGACCCCACTTACTAGCGCAGAAATTGTACCTGCACTGGGGGCTACTGCAGGGACTGGAGCAATCGAACCCTCCTCCGAGGTTGGAGTTCCTCCCCCAGTGGGATCCGTCACATTTTTCTTTTCTTTTGTCTCGGTAGAGGGTCGAGAGTAGGTTTTTTTTCGGGATGATCCCTCCCTTTAGCTGAACGTGGGAATTCTAAACGTCCTAGCACGATTATCCCAATTCTCAGGGTAGGGGAAAAAGTACGGTATCGTAGCCACCATGGCTAAGAAAGGGCAGTATGGAGGTATTTGTGTCTATGAAAGTATCCGGAAGTGGGACGGGGTTTTTATTCCCTCTAGTTGGGTGGTTATATAACAATATCCCCATTTCTAGACATAGGTACCGAGGGAGGTGTTTTCGTACATGTATCTGACAATAAGTGTCTAAAAATTCTGCCTTTGTTAAGTCACTACCGAGCTAGTGGACATGGCCTTGTCTTATTCTCATCTACTTGAGTGGGTGCCCGAGCATTTTATGCGACTCAAGTACAGGACAGGGATTCTTGTGCTAGTTGTCGATTCCTATCTTGCATGAAAAATACCTCCATGAGTACCCGTACTTATTTCTAAGTACGAATACGAAAGTTGGACGGCGGCAACTTCCGTGGTTCCTGGGCTTTCGCTCCGAAGGACGCGGTATTGGGGCGATATCATCTATATGAAGTCATCGCGGGGCCATCGTGGTTTCGAGGTGCCAATTGGGCCGGGTTTGGGGGAGGTGGGCGGGACTAGAGTGGGTTTGTATGGGCCTGGGTATCCCATTCGAGTTGAGCAATGAGGTGTAAGAGATAGATTATAGTTCTAGATCGTTAGGTACTCCGGCGAGCGGGTGCGGTGCAGTGGTAGGACTCCGGTTTCCGGGAACCACTATCACTACCACCACAGCGGTTCGTAAACCGACTATGGTAGTAGAGTACCGCAGTTGGGCCAATTGTCTTTAATTCGCCCTCCGCTCCCGGAGTACTGCAGGGGAAAAGGAACATCGACCAGGAGAGGTGAAGCTCAAAACGAAGCACCAATCCACAAAGTTTCGAGACACCCTGCTAAGGAAGTTTTAACGCCCACAATATCCGTCGCCCGGTCAGATCATGGATAACACTATTTGCTCCCCCCTCCTTTCCTACCTCTCTTTCACTTTGCAGTATAGTTTCCGAGGGGTGATGCAATGCTTACCCACTCGGCTGGGTTCATCAGAGCAAAACAAGTCAATAATGAGCATCTTGCAGGTCGCGCAAGTTCGGGGCTCAATCCGCTTATCTAGGGGAATCCACTCTGCTGGTATGCTAGAGATTTTCAGAGCTGCGTAGGCGTATATTAAGATAGGGTTGTCATGTGTTGGTTGGCATATGTGGATGAGGAATGATTAGGAGTTGTTTCAGTCAGTGCTTTGCCTTGTGGTGCGACTTTCGGCATTCGACCGAGCGGGCTTCTTGCAGAGAGAGACGCACCCACCAAACAAAAGTTTTTTAAGTGGTCTGAAATCGCAACTGCTCAAATGACCAAGGTGGGGCAATGGGTTTCGCTCTGCATTTGCTTGTCAACCTGTGGCCGCTTACTATCGACTACCGCATCATCTGGTGGTACTGGAATGGCGCTATTACTAAAGTGCCGGTAGATGGAGAAGCTATTTGCCACCAACGTGGTGATCTGGATTTTCAGCCGCGCTATTCAGTAATTTTCTACAGATCCCATACAAATTTCTGTGGGCACGCGGATAATGTTTTCCTATTTTTAATTACCCCCCCGAGTATGTATGAATGAACAGTTTTCCGGTTTTTGCTGACCCCCCCGAGTACTAACTGCAGGAGCAGCCCCGCGCCTAGGCATACGTGCAACCCAACCCAATTGCAGTTCAGAGGTAAGCTAACTCAACCCGCCTATCTCGCAGTTCATCTAACTAAGGAGTCACTAAACCTTCTCGTGACTACAACTATCAACACCGGGAGACCTAGTAGCAGCAAAGCGAATTTGTAATCAATGAGCCATCACTTTATGGCAAATACAACATATTAAACTAGGATGAATTAGTTATTTGACTACAGTATCACTCGCTCTCTTTTATATCCACTTATCCCGTCATCCCCTCAAAAATAGGCCACCCGCAGATCCCTCCTGTTAACGCCATTTCTAGTACTCAGGTATGGACGTGGGTGATCGGACAGACAGGGATTAGGAACCCTATGGGGATGCATAGATTTTTAATCCCTGTCTGTACGATCACCCACGTCCATACTCGAGCACAGAGTAGAGGGTCCGCTCAAGAGTTCCAATAGTTGGTATTGAGCAGTTAGACTACCGTAAAATCTCCCCTTTAATGAACCGGCCTGGACTAGGATAGTTTGCAAGCGACCAAGGTTCTTGAACTGGTAAGAGACTAAATATCTCGTCTCCTCCAAAACTCTCGAAAACTTCGTTTTCTTAGCACCGGAGACTCGGGAAAGCCCTTCCAAACCACGCCAGTTCATCAAAAGTGAGATTTTATAATGCTCCTCCAAGGCTCACTAGCCAAATATATCCCTACTTGTTCCGGTTGATACCCTCTATTCAACGGGATAATGCGGTGGTGCGGATGAGATAAAAGAAAACTGCAGGTGACTAACCATATCACGTGGGATTCACGTGATATATCTCACGATCTGAGGGTGGGCTTCAGGTTTCAACTGTTATGGGAGATGGGAGGTCCAAATAACGGAGAATTGAGGACTGAGATGTAAATTGAAAATGGAAATGCGCTACTAAGAGTAGCAGAATTACAAGAACGGAAAAATCCACACTCGCCATGCCCTCGGTACGAGAGCCGAGCAAGATGTCCAGCGTCAGTGATCCACCCTCACCACGACAAAATCTAGTGACGAACGAGGCGCTCTCTAACAACAAATTTTTCAGAATATTACGATACTAGTCTTGGGAGTACTTCATTGTTATATCCCTCCTGATGGGGTTCATATTTCCTCGGGGGGGTTAGGGACTGTGGATGTTACTCGTTCCCATCTAGATCTGAATTTTGTATGGGCGCTCATATATGCATAGACAAAATGCCATGCAAACCTTTGGTCTCTGTGTTCGGGTTCTGCGTGCCGGGGACATGTAGATACCCTTGATCGTAGTGTTACGGTTCTAAATCTTATTTAGTTATACTGTAGTGGTTAGATAACTTAGGACGCTTCAAAATGCTGACACAAAAACATGTACCATAGGCTAGAAAATAGCATGCTGACGTAAAACGCTTTCTAGACAATATAGATAATCTTCCTTGTTTTCTTAACTCATTTGAACAGATTTTGGAAATAAATTATTGTTCTACTCTACAGTACATAATAGGTAATAGGATAGGTAGTGAAAAGCTGACCTGTTTAGAACTTTGGGGCACAATCTGCTGGCACTGATGAAACAGTGATTTGGTGGGACAGGGCACTCCATGCTGACAGCTGATCGTCCCAAGTGATCTGACCACTATAGATATACAGTATATTACACACTGCCGCCGCTAAGATACGAGTGATCCACCATGATACCCCACGGCAAGGTTAGGATATCTGATAAATTGCCTGGCGTTCCCCGGTATATTCACGTGGTCAAGGAGAGTTTGGGTAAAAGTAATGATATGGTAATGGAAGTTAATAGAGATTACTAGTACACTAAAAAACAATTTGAGCCAGGGCACACCATATAGCCCCATGATATCTTGTTTATTTCTAACCCTTCGTTTTACCATTCCCCCTCCCCCTTCAGCCCACCTCCGCTCCTATCCCCACCATGGAGCCACCTAAGCTGGCAAGAAACTAACATGATTGTGATCCCTAAACGGCCCCATTAGCATCTCAAGTCAACTCTGGCATCGTAGACCACATACCAATGATTCGCAGTATCATCCCCTCGATCCTCCATTTGCCTCCACTGCGCCCAGGGACGAGGCGTCTTGTCAACCTCCACGTTCCAAATGCGCTGTCCCCAGATAATGTACTTGACCTTTAGCCTGGCATGATTGTTCATTGTCCACTCGGCGATGGTCTGTCCGATAGGATTCCTCCTCTCTACCATGAGGTCGAGAGCGGTTCCGGTGCCGTGGTCGCCTGGCTTATTCGCATAGCACCAGACTGTGTGTATCTTCCCTGGAAATTCCTTTAGGATAATGTAACCGTTTGTGACAACATGCGGTTTGCATTTATTCGTTGGGATGATCGGAGTACCGCCGCCGCCGCCGGATTGACAGCACTTGAAGTTGGCGGGCCCAGGGCATTGGTCTACTATTGTTAGTGCAGATTCAGTGTAAACGAGCAGGAGAAGGGGGGGGGGGGGTACCAGAGACGGAGTTGCCGGTGCATTGGTCGGTCCATTTACAGCTGCCGCCGTTACCGCACGCGCCTTTGGTGCAGCAGCGGATGTCGGATGGGTCGTCGGGGCAGAAACCTGCGGTGGACACCCCCCCAGCTGAAGCGCAGTTTGCGGTGGAGACGCACACACCCGGTGTACCATTCACGCTGCAGCGGCCATTGACCGCGGCATGGGCTGTTGCGGAGAGGAGAAGGGAAGTGACTGCAAGAAACTTCATTATTGGGAATGAATGGGTTTGAAGGGTTAAAGAGTGTCTAGAAGTCTCTAGAGAGGCCGGTAGTGGTAAGGAGGAAAGGGTGTTTGGAGGGGTAGGAGGGAGGGGGCATTATATAGATATTTGGTTCCTGATCAGATGGAGACATTTTGTTTTCCCATAAGGCTGCGATGTGGTCGCCTGTTCTCCGCTGGTCAGTCAGTTGGCTGGGAAGGAAACTCTCCAAACCCTACACTTGCTTCTCTTCTTAGGATCTCTCCATCACATTGTTAGAATTTCATAGCCCCCCGTAGACCGTATAGTACTACCACGAATCAGCCCAGCACGATCCCTACAAGCCTGTTACACTACCGTTAACCTTAATACATCAACCGCTGCCCATACCCCCCCAGAGCCACCACCTACATCACTGTGCTACGTTCCACCTCATCCCTCCAACTTCCTATCCAGGCATATTCTCAATCATGCAAGAGGAAAATCAAATCTCCCAATATTCTGGGTAGAGACTAATGGCAGCATATGTACTTGTATAATCCCACCCTTGGCATACATCTCGATTCCCTACGGGCACATTGAATACGGGTACTCCGCCGCACCCTCCCGCATTCGGGGCGAGCGCAGGTACTTAATGTTCCCGGGTGTGACGCAAAGCAGCACAGGGGAATACAGAATTTAGCGTCTGGCACACCGTACGATAGAAGTGAAGAGATAGGCTCTCTCTACTGGCAAGGTTAAACCACAAGGTACTCTAGGCCTTGTTCGCCGGAGATTAGATATATAGGACATCGCTGCAGATCCTCGACGATATTTCATTGTATTACGATGATTCTAAAAGTTCGTGTGAATATTTAGGGAAGGCGCCTTGCCATTTGTGTTTTGTTTTTTTCACTTTACTCTGGGCGTTGCGAGTGGTCTTGGAGCATTTGCCAAGAGTGCTTACGGAGGTACAGGGCATAAGTTCTGTAGGTTACACACGGGGTGAGGGCAGCAAACCTCGCTTGTGGAACCTACAAAACTTATGCCCTGTACCTCCGTAGTGCCACAGTGGACTAGTATTACCTTCTTCAGCTGGGACAAACTCGTGAATTAAAATTGGGGAAGTTTTTCACTTCAGGAAGCTGACAGCTGACCCAATACACGATAGGCTTGGCAATGCGCCTCAACCTACGGATAGGTTAGTGGCCTTTTCAACATGTCATAGCTATTCTGGATGACTCGGATACTGTGGCTCCTCGTATAGTGCTCTTGGCGATTGCCTAAGACTCAAAGATATCCAATCCCCGGACAAACGCCGAGATCGCAAGTTCGCGGTGGTAAATACAGCTGGCTGTGAATGCCCACCTGACGATATGGTGATTTACTATCTGAGAATCCCCACCTTGCCAACACTCTAATTGGCTCTACGTTTGATATCTTTGAAATACATTCTCGTATACCAAAACCTGACCCTCCCAGAGGCAGCCGAATCTTGCGTTTGGTAAACTCTAGGAAGCCTCAGTACGATTCCCGAACACGGCGGAGCAAGGTATGCCGGCATAGCGCAGGAAATCCGCATGTATGGAGGTTTACGAACTAGGTGTGATATAGGATTTAAGTTCTCGGGGATTCTGGGGGGGGGGGGTGTGTAATGGGTCTGAGAAGCCACTGATCCAAGCATCGGATAGCCCGATGATTGCTGGGCGCTGTGGTTGGTTATGGGTAAAGTAGAGGATAGTAGCTTGGCCTTCAGTTCTTTATTGGAGTTGCTAGCAATTTAACTCCCCGGGATACTTGTTTGCATAGTCCCGGAGGGAGTTTTCCTGCTGATGATGCGATATGCATACTGCTCGTCCGTGATGTATGCTCGTAGGAGACCAGCAGCCTTAAATTCTAGGGGTAAGTTTTTCCTGGTTAACACCGTTTGAAGTGCACAACGGAAAGGCGTAATGGATGCTAGTCCCACTCGATCCTTAGTGTCATTGCCTACTAGGGGCAGACTTGGCTGGGTCGGCTTGGCTCTGTTCTGGGGTGCTATACGGTGGTAAGAGGAGGACAAGGTTTTCCGAATTCTCTATTTCGTTTGAGAATACGGGCTTGGAGATCATTTCTCTTCGAATACGGTGGGTTAATAATATTAAGATTAGTTAACCGCCGGCACAGGGCAGATTTTATGCACTCCACGATTAGCATATATATTTGTAACTCTCGGCACAGTACTTGTGCTACTATACAAGGTACAGGGATAAAAAGTGGTACGGCGCAGGGGTGGGTTGTGTTGACTCCGGACGGAATTATGGTACACGGCAACCAAACCACACTCTTAGAGAAAATAGGTTTCCATGATGGAGCCCCTCTTAAACCACCTGCCTTTACTATCCAGTCTTCAAAACCAAATCCTAAGTTTTTTAACCATCATCCATAGACAAGAAAAATAAATTCACAATAGTATAACAGATATGTATAATCCCAATATGTAGATACAAGAGAATATTGATTTTGAAAATATGTTGCCAGCCCCCCAAGCCTGGTTGATATGAGGTCAGCATTAACCAGAATCCCAGTTTAAAGGTCTCAGAACCATGCTCAACAAGCACCTATACATGCTTGATTTGATGGCAAATATGCTGCAAGAGATGTTATCTGCATGACCCACTAATATTTTCCTTTATCAGTTACATGGCACAAGAGGAAACACTTATTCTTTGAATGGTTCCCTCCCAAGTGTACCACCTCTCCTGAGACATTAGTTATGCAGCGTACCACTTTTTTATGCCTGTACCTTGTACAAGGTGTGCCACAGGCAGGACTCCCCTTTCCTGAAAATCTACATCACTTTAGCCAACAACAAATGCCCGAGCCACCCCCCAACCTAAGATATCCCCGTATTTGGTCTAATCTCTTCACCAGTTCTCAATCATCCAACTCCACCTCCACAAGCAACAAACTTCTCCTATTCGCACTCTCAGGGGAACAATTTCTATTACTATTAAAGAGCACTACACAAGCGAACCCGCATACAGCACCTTCGGCTCAGATTGATGGGTAGACACCCGCAAATAACGACCTCGGGTTTGCTCGGGCACGCAGTGGCCCGTGCTAAGGGGATATAACGAATCCTAAAAAAAAATCCTCCGGTAGTTAATAGTACAATCCGAGACTCCCGCAATGGATGCAGGCGTGTGCTCTTCCAGTGATTTTATTGTGTAGCACTGTACCCTAGTTCACCACCACTTTAGGAAAGCGTGCAAGTTAAATTATCAAGTACTCTCCTCCAGGGATCTTACTTACCGCCACGCCACGGCGCCACGGGGAAGCCGAATAGTGCCTTATCATGTGGGAAGCTAGCTTGCAGCTTGGCTCCACGATCACCAGCGAACTCCCACGAACACTAACGTCTCTCAAAAAGGTTCCGGATGGGTGATACTAACTTCTTTTGTCCGGTAGAAATCCAGCCTCAGTTATCACTACCATAGTTGGCCGTAGACCCTTAAAAGGGCTACTTTTCGGCACACAATCCAGAAATTAAAAACAGGAGATCAAAGTATAATGAAACAACATCCAATCCCTCATGTCAACTAGAGATGACACATGCCGGAAGTAAGTGAGCAGGTTACACGGCAAGGTACTTGAATACCGTACGATATAAAAGTCATGTCCCAGGACAGCACTACTATAAAAACAAGGGAACGTTCAGGGTGCCGCGAGCTAGACCGTACCTCAGAGTGCATGCCATATATTTTCCTGCACCTAGTCGGAATAAACCGCGGATTTAACAAAAAATAATAATTCAAGGTGCCGAGGACTGAAATGCCGTATCCTAGACCCGCACCGCCTAAGTACTTGTATGGACAGGATGACCTCTTTTCTTTTCTTTTTCCTTCTTTTTAAGAAAAAAAGAGGGCGAATCTAAACACATAATATGGTAGACGATTCATGGCAGAACATCTTAATACAGTTACCCACTCCCATATATCAGTGGGTACCTATCCGGGGTGTATTCAAACTGCAGCTACGTCCAAAGAATGACATCCATCATATGGTTCTGGAACCCATCACCTATACCAGGATTTTCGCTCCACTCGCTAACCTTTGATTAACTTGAGGAAACGAGAGACCAAAAAGTGGATTCCAAGGATGTGAGGCAGAACCGCTTAGGGAAGGTAACATTGAGAACCCTTTTACGTTCAGTGGGTTTCCAGAGTGCTGGCACGATGCTTTGGTCGTTCAGAAGCACTCGTTGTGCAATACAATACATCTGATTATTTGTTTTTTGACATGCGGATTGCGGTAGGAGCCTTAGATATCCTTTCTAGCTCTGGGTAGCACGTTAAAGGTAGGGTTTATCCCCGGGCTGCGCTGGGCCATATAGTGCTATCATACCTCCCCCATAGCCGAAAATCTAATAAACAAGTATACGAGCAGCAATAGAATACGAGCACCCAAGAAAAACGACATATATGAAAAAAAAAAGAAGGGGCTAAAGATGTACCCATGGGAAAAGATGAAACTGGACAAGACCGTGAATTCTGCAAAAATCCTTCCTTTCCCAAAGTTAGCTCACAATCCACACGACATGCTACACCTTTTTACTTCTAGAACGCGATTTCCTAGTTGACATACCGGTAGCGCATTGAATGTTGTTTCGTAATGCTCTCCACCCTCCACTTTCCCGTCGCCAAATGCGATAGCAAACAGCTTTTTGGTTTGCACTGCAAGTGGAGAAGACTTTGATCCTTAAGTTACCTACGACGTGCAACTTCCCGTCGGGACGAGCACAAAGACAAAACGTGGCGGGTAGGCACTACCTCCTCATCAGGGCTAGTATAACGACTCAACATCGCCTCGGGATTGCTTCCCAGCGGGGAGCCTGGAAGTGGCTTTCGGGATATGTCTGGGTATTGAAGAAAAGAAAACCTGTGTCCAGAGTATTTACTTTCCTGAACGGTGGAAGAACTGACAAACTTGAATCTCTATCACTTTCTAGAACTGTCAAGAAGACAACCAAACAACACAAGTCGCAATCAATTCAAGCTAACTAAACTAACTAAAGACAGGCCCAGTTCCTTTCCTCAACCCACAGACAAAACAGTTCCTCCGTTGTGCTGCTCTCACGATCCACTTCGTTGTTGTCGACCTCGCTGGTGGTCAGAAAGAAGGAAGGAAAAATTGTGTGAGGGAAAAAAACCTAACTAACACAACAACCCTATCCGCCAAGCCTATCAACAGTCACACTTCAGCAATACAACAACCCTCTACCCTAAGCTTGTGATCGTGACTAGCTATTTATGAAGCAGAATTTATTCGTGAATAAGCAAGGAAAGTATAATTTAGGAAAGCTCAATTTTAACCGTGACAGTATCATACTATCATGTGCTATACCCTATTAGAGCTAGGCATAATAGTACCGAGCCCTAAACCAACTCCAACTGGTAAAGTCAAGGGCCGGGAAGGAAAAGAAAAACATCCATTATATTCTAGGACACCAGAATCACATTGTGCGGGGGGCGGTCACAACTATAGTACTATAGTTTTCTGAAAAGCAGAGCGAAAGGAAGAAATAAAAATACCAAGAGACAAAGAGAACGAAAGCGAGATATTTGCGCAGTCAAATCAATGTCCTATGCAGCCTGCGATCGCAAACATCCACAGCACAAGTATTATATCATACCATTATCATTTGTACTCAGGCGCAAATTAAATACTCGTACACCGTTTGTGACAACGGTTATCCATCATCAATCCCCGTCCCTTATCAACTAACTACCTGTCTCACCATAATTCCTATGATACCACAATCTATTTCATGCATAATTTCCCAAATACTTCCTTTAATGGGGCTCTCGACATGGTATTTCTATTATTTTTTCTATAAAGGGATTGGGTACTATTTACTTATAGTTGATAGTTAATTGTTGCTGAGGTATCACCATTGAGGCATGGTCGTTGAGGCATGTCGTTGTCAAACCGTGTACGAGTATTTAATTTGCGCCCGAGTATGGTGGGTGCTATACATTGCTGTACGGACACTATGAAAACTCGAGCTAGCAAAAGCCCTCAAGCAAATAAGTGACTGATACTAAAATCAAAAACAAGAAACTCTCCTAAATTTGATAAAAAATCCCACGCACAATCCCACGCACAAAGGAAATTGTAATTCGGTCTACTGCAAATTCTGCTACAATCGTAAACAAACCAGCCAAGACTAAATCACAGACTATATATGATAGTAGTACAATCCCTTACTCTACACTTCGCACTTCAACCACCTATGATTGCGGTCGCTCGGGGAGTTGTGTATTCGGGAGAGTGCAACGTGTAACAAGTAAATTGATGACGGGCTTGACAAAGATTCAATACCGCAGAAGACCTTAATAGATGAACTGAAGCTAAGCCTGGCCCAATTTAAATCTATGACACGAAAACCGCAACACCGTTTCCACATACAACTAGAAAGAGAAAAAATATCACCTTTCGTTCCTTACACCTAGTTAGATAGGTAGGGCGACGGGGACTCGCGCCTCCGACTCATCCGTTTCCTGCATGACCGTACCCTCCTCCTCCTCCTCCTTCCCCCCCTCTCCTCTAGCAACCCCCAAACACTCCTCCTCCAACCCTTCAACAAGCTGATATCCAATCCCAGCAGCCTCCAACCTTGCTTTCCCACTATTCTCAACGAAATCCGCGGGTTCCATGACACCAACATAGACCCTCTTGACCCACCCGCACTCCAGAATGCGGTCGACACAGGATTTGTTCCCGGAAAGTCTTATACTACAGGGTTCCATAGTTGTGTATACCACTGCTTCCTCCGGGACGGAAGACGAGGAAGAGAGGAGTTTGCTGATGGCGACTTGCTCGGCATGGGTGTTACCTGGTTGTTCTCTGCTATAGCCGGTTGAGAGGATGACTCCGTTTGGGGTGGTTATTATGGCACCAACGCAGAAGGCTGATGGAATATATGTGGATTTGCGGGCGATGGCTAAGGCTTGAGCCATTAGGGATTTATGGTCTATAGGGACGTTGGTTAAGGCGGCGTCTCGGGCAAGGTGGGAGTTTTTATTTGTGGAGTCTTTGACGCCGGACTCGTCGTTGAAGAGGCGCATTAACATCGCCCTATGATTTCATTAGCCATCTATCATAGGCCAATATCACAATAGCAGGGAGGTTCATACTTTCTCTCGTCCTTCGGTAACATCAGATTACAACTATGTCTGCTCTTCCAAAGCGGGAACACCATTCTATCCTCAAATTCCCCTTCCGTCGGCTCGACCTTGAGAACACAACACCCCATTGTAAGGCCCCTAGCCCTCTCTTCAATCTCCCCGATAACATCCCCTTCCTGTCCCTCTGCGTGAACCTTCGGGAACAACTCCTTCAACAACCCCCTCACCGTCTCCCTCTTCTTGGCACGCACAACCCTCGTCTCCCCAATCCACCCCTCGAGAATACTCAAGCCCTCACTCTGGATCCGCCACGGACATACACCCTCCTCTTGCACGTCCTGCTTCATGAACGCTTTCACCCCGCAGTGCACGAATTTGACATTAGAGCCTTCGTTGGAGATTAGCACCTGTTTGGCGAGGTGGTTGGTGAAGTAGATTGCTCGACTAGGGATACCCTCAGCGTTGCGCACCATGAAGCAGGTTTTTGGGAAGCGCGGGGAAAGGTCGTAGAACTTTGTGATGTTTTCCAGGACTGGATGGTCGGTTGGGAGGTATTTGAAGGGCTCTTCGGCAGGTGGGCCCTTATCCTTCTTAGGGGGGTTAGGGGCTGTGGGCCGTGTGCGGGTTCCAAGGACGGCTTCTTCACCGCCGAGCTGGACACCGCCATCAGAGTTGTCCTCTTCGTCAGGGTCTGGGAGGCCGGATCGGAGCTTTTTTGCAACGGGTGGAGTTGTGTTGGGCACCGCTTCGGTCAGTTTTCTCTTAGATGGTGACCCAGGGGTGGGAGCTTCCTCCTCAGAAGCAGTGGTCGTAGGCACTAACTCAACCCCTTCTAGCGTTTCTTCAACTTCCGCACCTTTCCCTCCCTCGCTAGAGGTTCCCGCCTTAGACCTAGCAATAGCAGCCATCTTCCTCCTCCCATGCTCCTCGCTCTTAACCGCGCCAATTTCTGCCCTCTTCTCAAGAACCGTGATAAAGAAGCCCCCCGTATCCTGTAAATGCGGGTACACGCGCATGCATCTTTCTAGCGGGACCCGACTTTCATCTTCATCGGGTTTTCCATCCTCGGATGGGAACATGCTAGGCACTATCCTACTAAGTCTTGCCTCGCGCATATCCGCTTTATCAACCTGCTCGAAAGAGCTAAACCAGGAACCGTCTTTATCCATTACCCGCCAGCCGCCTTTGACTCCAGGCCGCCTCTTGAGCTCAGGAAGGCGGTCGGAGCAGTCTAGTATGTTGACCTTTTCCAACCCACCGCAGCGGTCAATGGCGGCGGCCACTACCGCTTCGTTCTCAATGGGGTTCATGGAACAGGTAGAGTACACGATTCGCCCACCAACTTTTAGCATTTGTAGCCCGCGGACTAGGATTCGGACTTGCGTCAAGTGTAAACCTATAGCGCCAAGGGGGTTCCAATCTCTCCAGACATTGTAGTTCTTTCGGGCAGTGCCGTCACCGGAGCAAGGTACGTCTGCCAATATCCTGTCAAATTTCAAGTACTCCTTCCTCCCGTCTTCATTCTTAACGAGAAGGCTAGGATACATCGTAGCATCATGATTCGTTACAATTAGATTCGGAGAGTTCAAACGCTTGGTCTGGTGGATTAACATATGGCTTCTCCTATAATCCGCGTCGTTGGCTATGACCAGGCCCGCCGGTCTCCCGCCAGACCCATCGTCGATAGATTCGTCTTGGATCACGGTCTGAACGTGAGTCTCCTCATTCGCGTGAATAGCTTCAATAAGCTGTGCAGTTTTCGAACCCGGGGCGGCACACATATCCAACACTATATGGTGCGGTTGAATATCCATCACCAATGGCGGAATCATGGAAACCGCCTCTTGCCGCGAAATATTCCCCACCGTAGTCTCCGCTACTAAGAAATTCTGAAACTTTTTAAACGGTGGGCATCGTCGGATTGTGGACTTCCCAACAGATAATTGCCATGCTATCGATCCGTTAGGACGATCCTCTCAACAAAACATGGAGGAGTGAACAAACCTAGATTATCAGGAAACCACCCCAACGCTCTGGGCGCCTCCACTGGTACCCCCTCCCACTCAATCCCCGCCAGGTGCGGAATCAATGTCTCCTTCAACGTCTTCAATACCCCCAGGGCATGCGCTTTCCCACCAGTGAAGCGGAAAGTAGTTGGCAGTGTCCTCTGCAGCGACGCCCAGAAGTCATTCCATTCTTCCGAAGGAATTAGACCTGATTGGTTGTAGTAGGATTCGTAGAGGGCGTTTTCGGTTGGGATTGAAGCGTAGTTTCCGCGCTCGCCAGTGCCTTGGTTGTTATTACCGCGGTTGCGGCCGCCACCACCGCCCTTATTGCCGGCACGGTGTTTTTGGCGTTTCCCTCCCATTGTTGTTATCGTTTGTGCTGAGAAGATGGGAGGTAGTGAGTGGGTGGTGGAAGAATTGGGGGAGATCTGGTCTTGAAATTTCGGTTTGGACGGACTGCCGGTAGTGTGGTGGCTTGGCGGTCGCGGTTAGGGCTTAGAGGGGGAACATTTGAGCCTCAATGCTTAGTTTATCACTTGGGTAGGGGATGTTAGTCGGCGTATCTAGAGTATTAAGTGCTGGGAGGTGAGCATATCTGGGAATTAGGGTTTTTTTATTTTTAATTAAGGATACTAAATTTCGAAGGGGATGCCAAGGGTGATTGGTTATGTCATTGCTCTCAAGGTCTCAAACACGGTATGATAGGCAAATGAAATATCTGAGGGCAATCTGACTTCCGGTGATACAAAATTGAGATTGGGACCTCCAAATGGTGGATATAGAACACTGTAAGAGCAAAAAAAAAAGGACGTTCGACTTTACGATAGTTAAAAGAGGGTACTTATACCTGATTTCTCCAGCCCTCGGATGTCGAACCGCAAACCCGACAATCTAAAGTATTAGAAAAACATTAAATTAAGGCGAGCGAACCTACAGTGCGACAGTTGTATCTCATCCGTGCAACTACTAACAGAGGACCTACGGTATCCAACAAAGGTATCATGACTATTAAATGTGTATGATATCAATCCCCCAAGCAACCGGGCAAACAAACAAATGTATAGAATACCAGCACATGAACCGAGGATATGATTCACCTCCCCTCCTCCTCCAGTACTTCCCGGCCATTTCCAACCCAGCATTCCAACCCCCAGTCCTCCGTGCACATACCCATCCACCACGCTGGCCTTCACAATTCAAAGTAAAGCAAAAAAGGTAGGAGAGAAAAGGAGAAGAAATTCGACAACCTGAAACCCCTAAAAAGATAGTATCCCGTAGAAGAGGAAATGGCCTATGAAAAAGCTGTTTATAATGCCTACGGGTTGGTGTGGATAAGGAAAAATCCGCCGGAATCGTTACGTCACTGTCTGCTGGCAGGGATTGGCCGATCGCACTCCTCTCTGCACCAGGCAATACCCCCCCATGCTGTGGCCTGAGCATCTAACAAGTGCTTCGCCTCAGCGGCGTCTCGGATGCTCATGAATTCGACCTCTACCTCCCGTCCGCGCTGGGTTCTATGTCCCTCGTTCAGCCACAGTAGCCGATCGCCGATGAGTGAAGTGATCTTGGCAAGACACCGCTCGAGCGGGATTTCGTATGGTAAACAATGGAACTTGAAAATCCTAGATCGACTATAGTGCACTACGTGATATGCTATATCCTTTTCAATAGGTTTGATGGCTTTGTCCTGCCACAAAAAGTCCACCACACAGTGCTCGTCGCGGAATACTCGCTTTCCGTTAAGGCTTCGCTCGGCGAAGTCCAGAAATTCTTCCGCGTTGTGGGGACGTAGGAAGCAGAGCATGCCCATGTTTCGGTCACTCATTATGCGCAGAGATTCTAGTGGGCCACCGCAGATGACGGACAGGAGGTCCGCGGGGTCGGGGGGGTTGCCCCCGCCGTCAAAACGACAGATGATGCACCGTTTGAGAGTTTTGGCGCTGTTGACGAGGTATTCGATTTCTCGCTCTTCGGACCTACGTGAAACTGGTGAGATCGGTGGGGGTCTGAGTGGAAGCGAGATTCTCTCGAAAAGCGAGCGCGAGGGGAGGCCCCCGACTCGTTCGAAGAGGGTTCTTCCGGTGGTGGTGGGCGACGTCGGGACGCTCGTGCTTATGCGTGTTGGTGAGTTGGTCACTCCTGGCGGTGCTGGTGCAGGTCCATTGGCCTCCGAGGCTATCGCGCGAATGCTGAAATTTCGACTGCTTCCGTTTCCATTTCCGCCGATCAAACCGCCGCCTACATCTCCGGCGGCCTCCTTCCCCGAGTCTTCCATCTCATCGAGCGGTCTCTTCGTGCCTTGTCCTCGTGGTGAAATGGAATTTTCGTGGGAATTGCCATGAGCACCATTTGAGTCTATACCGGAATTGCGCCGTAAATCTTTTCTCGTGGGAATATGCTCGAACGGCTTATCTAACGGAGCTTTCGGGACCTTCGGTTCTGCTGGTTTTGCTCGGTATATCCTCAGGTCCCTCTCCATATCGTCCAGGTCGGCTAACAATCTATCCTTTTGTGATCGTAAGGTTATGTTTTCGTCTCTTAAACGCTCCTCCCAGTCTTCGTGGATATTGAGGTCATCAAGAAGCCTTTGCGAGCGCTGGTTCAAAGTCTCAATCTCTGCATCACGGGCAGTGAGCTTCTTTCTCTCAGCCTCAGATCGCTTCGCCAGTTTGTTGTTCTCTTCGGTCAGTCCTTCATTTTTCTTCGTCAATTCGATATTGTCGTTTACTAGTTGTTTATTGGCCGCCTCGAAACCTCTTCGCGAGACTGGACTATTGCCTCTGAGTTGCGAGTTCAGATGTTCAACTTCGCTCCGTAATTTCGTAATTTCTGCCTCTAGTGCTCCTGTGTTATTATTTACAGGGGGCATCGCACGAAGCTTTTCGATTTCGGTCCGTAAGTTCGCGACAAGTTTTTCCAGTTGCTCCCTTTCCTCCACCACCATATCGAATTTCACGCTCTTCTTCTGAAGCTTCTGGTTATCCGATTCTAGACTCGAAATCTGTACTTTCAAGTCTAGGTTTCCCTTCTGCAAGTCGACGTTACTGTTCTCGTTAGTCTTCACAACAGTCCTAAGTTCTTTATTGATCCTATGAAGATCTGCTCTGCCAGATTCGGACGAACGAAGCCTGGTCAGTAGCTCTTCGTTCTCACTTCTGAGCTCACGCAGGGTCGCTTCGCTATCGGCTATCATCGTACCACCCGAGCCAATCCCATGCCCATTTGACATTCCGCCCTGACTGCCAATCGACTGTTGTAGCTGTGAAAACGCAGTTCTCGCATCTAGCAGTTCGGCAGATAGTTTCAGATTTCTCTCTTCGAGCTCCTTGGATCTCTTGGACCCGTCCAATCTTAAGCGGGTGATTTCAGCCTTGATAGCCTTCCCTTTCAATTCGGAACTCTCTAGCTCTTTGGCAATCCGCTTATTTTCCCCAAGTAGCCCCTCGTTACGCTTTTGTAACTCTATAATTTGAACCTCTAGCACACCGATCTCCACCGCCACTCCGACGGTACCAACACTAGTGTCCACACCTACCCCATTGCGCTTGACTATTAGTGAAGAAATCTCGTTTTCTTTATCCTCAATTTGCTTCCGCAGTGTTGCTATTTCCGCCTGGTTCTGCTCGTATGCCGTTCGAGAGATAAGCGCGAGAGAAGATAACTGCGAGTCCAGTAGATCCGCCGGAGTAGAATCGAAGAACGAACGCAGAGAGCGAGGGGTTGCCTGTAGCGTCAGTGGGCAACCTCAATGGTGTTTGGAATAGACAATACCATCGCTCACTGTACCGTACTCAGTGTTCCTTCTGTTTGCGCTTGAAAGATTCTTTGCAGTTTTTTTCTCGTTGCTACCACGGTATCTGATAACGACTTGATAAGTGAAAGAGGGGAAATGAAGGGTTGGGGGAGGGGGTAAGAGAAAGATGGAAGTTATGAGGGATGTGTGTGGGCGGGTGTGTGGGTGTATGTATGTGTGTGTAAGGTGAAATACTAGTATACGGCGAAAAAAAGGAAAGAAAGAAAGCGGAAGCTGAAAGCTAGGTTTTATCAACCAGTCTGCCAAGGACGCTCTCTGGCTATGATACTATCTCGGGAGCGCGTCCTGACGAATCTACAAGAACCCGGAGATCCACTTTGTCGAACGGATGAGTGCCAGGAGAAATAGAGAAAAAGAGCCACAAAGAAAGGGAACGGGGAGGCTTTATAGTGAGGTAGTCAGTGGAACGAAATCACGAGAGAAAAGAGATGTTTGATCATTAGGAGGTGGGCTAGCTTCGGTTACACGACAAGTGCGGATGTTGATCCCCAAAGCCGAAACCCCGCAATTGTGTATGTCTCGGGATAGCTTGTGTAATTCTTGTCATGGCATCTCTGCTGAAAAAGGAATTTTGAACCAGAAAGTTTTCCTCGAGAGCCTCCAGCTTGAGCAAAGTGCGAGGCGGCTTAATCGAGGACTTACAAAGGGACCCTGCCTGCCGAAGAGTGTAGTAATCATGAATAAATGGGATTCCAGAGAGCAGTGGCAAACAGATACGTCTTTCACCATAGTTATTCGTTAGGCCTTGGATCCCCAAGCCGCTACCCCGCCACTACCACCCTCGCACCCTAATGCAAGTTACAAAACTGCAGATCAAGCGGCCTACAAAAACAAAGTTCCGACATCACCTAATATCCCCATCACCAAACCCCTTCCCCTTCCCCAAGTCCCTCTACCCATGTTTTCGAATTTCCACGTGGCGCTGCCATCAAACCACCCCATCGATCGTGCCTCCCCCTCAATCAGGTATTTACTCAAGACTCGATTCTAGCAACTGGGAGGAAAGTGGAGAAACAGGCGAGCTTTGCAAGAGCGTGAATCTGTATAGATTGTGTGATGGATGGGTGGGCGTACTGTTAGAAATATAACACAAGCTGGGCCTGTCGGTCAGAATTGGGGAAAGGGACATTGGAAAGTTGGGTTGGTATAGAAGAGAATCCCTAGGGGTTGTAGTATATGACTTTGGTTGGCTTGTTGAATATTCCAAAAGGGATATGTCAATGAGGGCGGATATTTTGTATTGTGCTCGGTGGAATGGGGAATTAAAATTGGGGTGTTATTGTTGGGTGTATTGGTCCGGGGGGTTGCCAGATGAAGTAAATAGAGAATTTCGTAAAGAGTTTTACTGAAGAGTTTGAATATATTTGGGTGAGAATTGTTAACCGTTGATTGACTTGATCTCTCCTGTCCACCGATCACGAAAGTGGATAATAACTATATACTGTACTACACAAAGATCAACCTTGCAGATATCCACTACATCTGGGGGCTCCATCTCTTCCAATCCGTAACACTCCTCACTGCATCCCAAACGACTCCCAAACGACTCCTCGCATCTCCTCGCCTAAGTCCAGACTGCTTCTCGTTTGAGGTTATCAGGAGGCCCCTGGCAACCAGCGCCACATTACAAGTTGCAACACTACATGTTCCCGGCATGTAGAACCTGAAGACAGGGATCAAAACTTTGTATGGCAAATTGTCTGTGCGTATCTGAGCGCCAATACTAAATTCGGATCCAAATGTTCAGGTTCTTTTTTTTTAATTTTTTTTTTTATAAAACTTTTTCCATTTCGGGTACTTAAGCTACTCTAAAGCGTGACCCTAATTAACTAACTATTCCCGGACCCGCCTACCGGAACATATTCCCTCACCACCTTTAGCAACGGCAAAGAAACAACAAACAACCCTTTACACTAAATCAACATCAAAACCACAAATCCGACCTCCCCCCGTAGCCAACTGCACCCCGAGCGGGTCACCAGGCCGAATGAAGAATCTGCATCATTAGTAAAAATGTTCAGGTTCTTCATGCCGGGAACGAGTAGAGGAAGAGTTTTCCCGAGTGATACATTGTGTAGCCAAAGTACGAGTACAAAAGGATCTTGGGGTAGGCTATTGGGATACTAGTCGAGTGTTTTTCGTAATTGCATTCCGGGCATGACAGCAGGATGTGTAGTAGTGTTCCCTGCTTTGGAATTTACCATTAGGCTTTCATCTGGAAGTGCTTACCTCACATCCTGTACCGCATGTGTGTCTATTAGCAAGTGTTGAGAAAAATGCGGGCATTTAATATGTATAAAACGACGAACGCTCCGCAAGAAGAATTTCACAGGTAAACCGCCCTGCCCTCTGTGGGTACGAGGGGCTATTGTGATAGCTCATAAAATGGGGACAAGGGCAGCATGATATTTGCCGCAGGTGATCTCGCTGGGCCTGTGGAAATATTATCCCAGTGTGATCATAAGTATGGATATGTTCGGCCAGTTTCCAGTCCACTTGGGACATGCGGATCTCGGAAATGGTAGTGGTCATATTGATGTATATTCATACTGCGTATTCCTATAAGTGCGGGAGTCTCAAGCGCCTCTATAGACAAGCAAGTAACACAGCAGCTGTCTCACTCCTTTCATTAATCAGTCCCATTACTTTACGCTTCGTCTCCGGCCTCTTGGGTGAGGCCTCCAACAGGGCCACTAAGCCCGCTCACGAGTGAGCAGGAATGACGGACCGCATTCACTGTCCTATCTGGCCCAACGGCTAGCGGGAGGAGAGAGTGATCGGATTTTACCACAAGCTAGTTTGGAAAGAAAATTACGCATCCTTTACGCTGGAGAACCTTTTCGTAGCAAGTGTATTAATTAGGCCTTCCATTTTTGCTTCTTGGCCCCTGCACTTACTTAGGCAGCTCAATTGAATTCAAACACCTCTTCTTGTGATAGGGATTGGCAAGCGAATGGGAAGGGAGGCCTGGATGTAGGGTTCGTGCGGTCAAATGGTGCACTAATCTTTTAGGTATGATTTAGATGGTGCTTGAGCAAATTCTGGCTTTTTTCAAACCCCCCTCCCCCTCAAAAAGAAAACTCTATCAAAGAACCGCACTGAGGGAGAATAGTGTAGGGTTTTTTAGGCAAAATATGAATTATGGCGGCAAAACCCTTTTATTTGGGGGAGGGGGAGGAGGGGTGTTTAATCACATTTAGAAATGTTCATTTTTTCCGGAATATAAATATATTCCAAGATATATTAAGGACTAAAGATATGGGCTCGTTCTTGGGGTAAAAGCATAAATTTCACCATGTTATTATTTGAACAACATATTATACACCCGGCATCGATGATGTTTTCAATAGGATCCTTTCCGGGGGAGTCGAAGAAGCACTAAACTGACGAGTTTTGGAAATCGATAATTCCACTTTATTAATTTTCCAGTTTGTCCTTGGTCCATTCCTGCATGTTTCCAGCGTGTATATTCATCCTTCGGATACTCCTGTTTATCCCATAGGGGTTGTTTTCTCCCGTCGTATCCAAAGGGATATCTCGACCTTATGTATTAACAAAATGATACACGGGGTAGGATGGGATATACCCATGGGGCGCCCTCGAAGTCTTGCAGCGGAGAAATAAATGAAATTTCGTGGCAAGCAGCTCCCGAAAACTTTAGATTGCCTTGATGCTGGGGGTTTTCGGAAATCCTCAATTGGTTCAAAGAAACTGTACCAAGTGGGTGCAGAAACTATCTTCTACGGGGAAAAACATGTCGGGAAAAGTTGGGGGCATGACACTCTTGCAACACGCCCGATGAGTCCTCAGTATTGAGGTCATTCCTTTCGAATATTCATCACCGGCCCCTTTATCCCATATATTCTATCGGAGGAAAAAAATACAGCCGGTCCATATCCACACTGAATCCGGGTACTATGGGCACCATTTCTCAATGTCAAGTGGGGAGAGTTTCTATAATTGGTCAATGGTCAATAGAGGAGCTGTGGGACCTAGGGACACCAGAGCTGGAGAGCAGATATTTATCTTAGAGATAGCTTTGATATGTGGTGGCTTTTCTGTGCGGGCGCGGCTCTGTGGTCTTCTAGCCTCGGGTTGTCCCTTTGGGCGGCAATTCCTAGCTCCTAATGTTGAATAGAGACAAGATTCAGTTTTGGGTAATGCCCGCAGGTGCTGGTTAAGTTGATATCTGAGATGCAGCAGCACTACTCTGAAATACAGGTGTTATGCCCTATAGTGCGCTGGTCGAGTCTTTTCACTTCCGCCAACCAGGAGGGAATGGCGAACCTGAGTAGGCACCTGAATGGCTGAACCGATAGCGCACTTGTCAAGGCTCCAAGTCCTACCCCTTGCTATAAGCTAATTCTTAAGGCCAGTAAGATATGTACTCGTGCGGTGCCAGGCTGTGCTTGACTTATTAAGATTTTCTCCTCAGCCAGTAGAGATTTTACGGCGGATGGATGTTGGATGCCAAGACCCAGCCTAGCTCCCCAATCACCACAATTAAGCCTTAAGTCACCAATCCTGTATACGGGGACAGGGACCCGTAAGCTGGAAGCGGGGGGGGGCATGCGGTATTTGGCTGGATATCCTCAAATAACTGTCCTGTAACTTCTCCTCAGACGATGTGCCCCCTTGTTATTTCAAAATGGCCCACGACTCGATCAGTGCATGTAATACTTAATCTGACTCTCACCCCTCAGCCTTCACTCTGTCCCCCGCCAATCCTTCTCATCGCTGAGGTTCGCCCACCAGATATACCCACCCTCGAATCAGGTATAATAGCCATGGACGACGACGACGAAAAGAACCTGTACTTTAGCGGGAATACCAACAGTTTTAACGTGAGCAATAGTTACAATGCTGGTAGTACACTCCGAAGAGATGGCAACCCTGCGGGGTCAATACATACGCCCCCAGGCTTTCCGTTTCACGCGGGCTTTCCATTCCCCACGGGTTTTCCATTTTCCACGGGCCTCGATCCCAGCACCGTATGGGGTCATTCCGATGGAACCAGCACCCCCAGTAGTGGTAATACCGGTGTACAGCCTTCAATGACGACACAGAATATCATCAATGGTGTTTTGGTTCCCGGTGGCCAGAGTAGCGCCGCGCAGCCGGAGTGGAAACTGAATGTGCCGATCGGTAACGGTACTTTCGGGGCGGTGTTTTTGGAACAGGTGGAGGTGAACCGCCATGGAGCGACAGAATTTGAATTATGGGCTGTCAAGAGAATCCCGAAAGGCGTTCAAAGTTTCCCTGCCGATCGATATATGGAGGAGATTTCGCTTTTAGGGGCACTAAAGCAGGTTTGTGAATGGAAACCCTATCGAAAGCTTTGGTTGGGGGACCAGGAGCCTTTAAGACCGTATTTCTGACATCCTGCAGAACGAACTATTTGTCAAGTTTATCAAAACTACCGAGGACAACCATCATGTCTACATCGCGATGGAATTCCTACCGCTAGGGGATATGTCAAGGAGCTTCGCAGATGGTTACAGATGGGGCGAAGACGATGTGCACGCTGTAATCGAGCAGCTAATAATGGGGGTAGCAATAATGCACAAGGAGAGAATTGCTCATCGCGATCTCAAACCGGAGGTCTGTTTCCCTGCAAGACAGTGTTCAGCCCCTTGTTCTATCTAGCTAGCAACGTCAATACCGTATACTAACTACCCCTACAACCTAGAACGTATTTCTCTGGCTACCAGACCAAGACCAACCGGTCCTCCGTGTGAAAATTGGCGATTTCGGTACCTCAAAACGGATCCCTGTCAACAACAACCAGACATTCCTCAATACGACCGCAGGAACATGCTCGTACATGGCCCCAGAGATCGACGGGGACGACGGGCAAGCGAATTACTCACGGAAAGTCGACGTGTGGTCGTTGGGCTGTATTCTGTTCAGAGCGGTGACCGGAAGACTCCCTTTCAAGAGCAGACAAGATGTCTGGCGGTACTCCTACGGGAGCAAATTCCCACCGGCTGGCGTTGAGAACATAGGTCTCAGCCAAGACGCTATCGGCTTCTTGGCCGCAGTTTTGCAACCAGGGCCGAAGAGCCGACCGACGGCCGAGGAGTGCTTGAGGCTACCATGGATTACCAACAAGCCATCGTCACCTCATTTCCGCATCGGAGCTGATCTTCACGGGAGGTTGCGGACCCTACAGACTGATAATCTAGGGAAACTAAATGCCAAAATCAATGGGGAAACGTCTGATTAAGGCCCGGTGATTGAGAGGGGGGGGTTGTGGGACATTGCATGAATCACTATCAGGATTGATAATCTGACTTTGGGATTAGGGCGAAGTTCTTGTCTTTATTTTCCTTTTTTTTTGTATTTACTCCCAGATGATACCTCACCATACACCTCACCGTGCTTCCCCAGTGTTTTTTAGGGTGTTGCGAAGACCAATTGATGAAGGTTTTTGGTTCGTTGTTCTTGTGCTCTGAAAAGCGCTATTTTTTCTTCTATCATACCATTCTCTTTCTTTTTAAAAGCATTTTCTTTTTTTCCCCGCCCTCCCCCGCTCCCACAAATTCGCTGTTGTGCACTTGGGAGCTTCGGATTCCACGAATAAAATTAGCACTGCATATATTCTGCCGTTGTAATTTCTATCATCCAGAATAGCCCTCGGTCCACCTTCTAATAGGAGAAGCTGGAAGAGGGGACGGTTTTGCAGGCAAACCCCTCCAGAGCTACGATCGTGGTCTCCAAGCCATAACTGCCCTACGATCTCGAGTCCCAATATCAGAGCAAGGGAATCAATTCATGCCTGCTCATGCCTAGAGACCACGGACGAATTTCCGAGGATTCATTCATGTGAACTCCAGCAGCGTGGCGTGGTGCTGGAAGATGTGGATTTGGAGTACCTGTTAAGACAGCGATTTTGTATGGGAAAGATATGATACTGTACTACTGGTAGCTGTAACCAGCACATTGCAAATACTAACCTCCACTTCAACACCGGTCACCCTAGATATACGGGGTGTAGAAAACTCGGAAAAGTTTACCTCCTGCTTCAGATCTGTGCGCACTCCACCCCACCCCTGCTTCCGGTGGAGAAATATTATACCGGCAAACGTCACTCCCACCCAACAGAGCCTCAATTACCTTACCAGGGGTTTGGCGAATACATATTGATATCGGCCTGGGTTATCAAGTGCGCTGGTGGTGACACAACCACGCTAAGATAGCTAAGCCTTGTTCTTCGGGGTGGAGAAGAGTGAAAAGGAGATCCACTCCTTTCTGCGATTGAAGTGCCGTTTCGGCGGTGGGGTATGCTCTCAGCCTGGCCGGCTCTTTTTTTGGGAGGCAAAACAAAAGGAGAGGCCAATGGTACTCGAGTAGGAAGGCTGTGTGAAGTCAGCTAGGGTGCCGGGCGATGTGGAGTTTCGAGAGAATTGGTTTTAGAATTGGTTAGCAGGGCTTCCTTCCCTTTTTTCTTTTTGCTGCGCTAGGCTGTCTTATCTGCGGGCTCTCCGCGAGGCCAGCGGTCGAGTGTCATCCTCACCCATGTTTGCCAAGAGTCCTCGCCAAATATTCGACTCGAGGAGGCATGCTTGGTAAAGATGTGTGAGCGCTAATCGGGGTTTTCGGAATTCGCTACAAGATTATAGGCGGGGATCACCGCATTGCTCTACGATGGGCCCAGTTTTGACAACTTAACTAAATTGGGGGGATTCAGGTTGTTGGGAGCCAACATCCAGATGGCTCAGGCTATGCCATGTTAGAAAAGCGCTGGTCTATCTCAGGAGCCTTTGTCTCTCACTGGGGGATAGCTAATTGCAAGATTTCCTATGGTGTCATGGAGTGAAAAAAGAGAAGTGGTCACTCGGCTGCCGGACTGACCAAATGTCGGGAATAAATTTCTCGAGTGAGTGTTTGTGATTTATGAAGTGCCTTGCGCTAATAATGAATGAGTTTGGTGGACGAGAAATTCACTAGGTTAACTTATATCTCGCATTGTATGCGAATATAGAAACCTGTCTCTTGACTTCCGAAACAAAATCCCTGTTCTGAGGCTATCTAAGTAGGTAGCGGGCTCGCTATAGTGTATCTAGAGGTTTGCATTCGAACTGTGATGGTAGGTCTAGTAGGCCTGTGTTTCAGATGCTAAAATCTGAGCTAAAATGGTGGCCCTTTGAGGGAGCATCTTGGAGGAGGTCGAGAACCCTTGCTGCTTTCTGGGAATTATTTGAACTCCTGATTACACTGGCTTGCTTTTGATCTTGGTTCGTTCGGGGACTTCAAAAATAGGGGCTTTATATCTTCCGAGGTCTAGGCCGCGCAACCTCGAGCCATTTTCCACACCCTGAATAGGATCGGTGCTAATTTTGTTGAGGTTACAGCATGTAGCATATGCGTCGCGAGTGATTAGCTATGAATAGCTATGGGGCTGATCCGGGACCATTGATATGTAGGCTGAGTCGGCTGGTGGGAGATACTATGTAGTGAGCGAGCATTTTGCAAGCGCATCTGTAGATGTTCGTCATCTCTACCACAAACGCTTTGTGAGTTCAATAGTAATTAAGTAACACTCAACTCCCTCTCGAGTACATCTCGAAGAAAGATTCCAGACACTTAAACCAGAGAAATCCTACCAGCGCCCGCCCTTAATGGTACCCTGGCCACCCAATACATCTGCTGAAAATCTCTTCATCGAAAGATTGCACCGCAGTATATTCCAAGGCCAGTAGAAGTCATTCATTCTACGCTTCTCCACAAAAACGAAGGACAACTACCATACCATATATCATCTGGCAAAACGCCAATGCTATTCTGTTCGGCGGAAAACCAAAATACTATCCCATCCTCCACGGCTTTAAAGCCATCCCCTCTTCTCTTGATTCTCTAGAACATCAATCACAGCACTTGAAACATCCCCAAATCCAATATCTACCGCCAAAATGCCGAGAGAAACCGGGCTCACAGGGGTATTTCCTCCCTGCTCACTGTTGTTATTTTGGTACTAAAATTCCAATCCCTTAGATCCACGTCATTATCATTATACTAGCCTTATTGGCCGTTTCGATGATCGGGGTCACATTGCTGATATATAAGCACCGGGAGAGAAAGCGGCAGGAGTGGGCGTTGAGGAGGGGTCAATCGGGGGATTTGGAAAACCGTGGTAGCGGTGGTGGTGGCAGAAACAGTGGTGGGGGTGGAAGCGGGGGGAATGGGAGTGGGGGGGATACTGGCGGTGATGGTGGGGAGGCAGCGGAGGAGAGCTGAGGAGCTGGTGGACTGCTAGGAGCTGGAAAGTGATTTGTTGTGTGCTACGATAGATTGTCTCGTAGATCGTGGGAAGGGGTGTTGGATGGAACTTAGTGTGGGGCTGATTTGACCGAGGTGGAGAATACTTGGTTTATTAAATTTTGGATAGCAAAGGTGGCGGGAGCTATAGTTGATCTACCCGGCAGTGATTGGTCTTGGTGTTGGGGTGTTTGCCAATTCGGATAGTGGATATCGAGTGATTTAGTGGTCATTACCGCGTCTTTCAATTGAAGCCCACACGTTAGTTCTGCCTACATTATCTCTCCTAAGGTCGACTGCTGCTAAGACCTGGGCTTCAATATTATATTTTTACTATTTTCCTATCTAAACAACTATTCCAAAAATTCCTAAATCCCAAGACTCTGAGACTATGGTAGTTTTGCCGATGGAATTTGGCAGCGGACTGGAGCTTAGTAGATAGTGAATTAGAGAAGGTTAGAAAATAGGGAGAACATATTAAGCTAGGGTATACAAGTAGATATTGGAAATGCTATAGCTAGATGGTTGGAGTGTTCATGAAATACGTCAAACTCTACTAAGTCACAGTGTCAAGGTGCTACCTTCTGATGATTGCGACCGTTTCTGCAGCTGTCGATGTCGGTTATGCTTCACAAAATCCATGGCTCTATGGTTTATTCAATTGACTTTCTCCCTCTTGTCTTTTTCAACAATAGTTACCTCCCGCGAAAATACAAAGTGTGTAGCAAAAGAAGAAAACGATTTGAAAACCCTCCTAAGGAGAGATAAGCGATACTGAAAAGGAGATAATAATTGGATTGTTCCGGTGTATCCAAAGTATTATTATACGTTTCCAAATAATTGAAGGGTTTTAGCTAATAAGAAGGAGATTTCTAGCATAAGAGTATAAACAACAATCATGGAAGAAAATTTCTTGTTATACCCCATGTCGTGTATTACTATGCTGAATTTATTAGCAGGTCCTGGACCCTTTAGAGTTTGTAACACATAACCCCGCTGGTATTATCTGTCCAAAGACAGCAACAGCTCCAAAGCTAGATGTGTTTGGTATTAATAAGGGTAAAAGATTATGTTACGATCCGCTACATAAGGAGTGAAGGAAAGACGGGTGGTACAACGAAAGGAGTAAGGCATGAGAGGAATGAGACAAAATCGACAAAACTCTGTAAATTAGTCACCAGAAAGTCTTCTCCATTGGATCTCGAAGTGCGCCTAATTTCAAGTGCAATAAATGCGTCTATTGTTCAATGATGTCTGTATCGATGAGGCTGCCACCCCCCCAAGTTGCTGCCCGAGTCACGCAATGGTACGAGTAGATTCAAAGGCAATTATGGACTGGAATGGAGGAGCCTAACCTGATGGGCACGGGGAAGGAAAGTGGGGGGCGGATCGAGAAGGTTTATAGATAGAGAGTGTTGCGGGGGATAAATTGAGTAACGGTCAAACGGTCGAACTAGACTGGGACTCAATTAAAGGGTATCATACTAGGGAAAATCAGGAACTTCATTCGCTCGCCATCTTCTAAACTAACTAATCAAACATAAGTCTATATAAAAATAATAAAACTCTCCCAATCATTCTACCGTCTGCCACATCTATCGATCTCTCCTTCATGCATAATCCCATTTGCCTGCGTACCTCCGTACTATCAATAAAGGAAAGACATAACCAGGAACCCTTTCGTCTATCCTTCTGTCTATCCTTCTGTCTATCCTTCCGTCTATCCTTCCTTCTATCCCTCCATCTATCCCTCCATCTATCCCCCCTTCTATCCTTCCGTCTATCTTTCCGTCTATCTTTCCTTCTATCCTTCCGTCTAGAACAAATGAAACCACTAAAACTATTATCCCATCTTCTCCCTCATCTATCCGCTTCCCATCAACTCTGACAGGGAGCAGAGAGAGAGAAAGCACTCCCGGACTGCGGATATATACGGAATTGGTAAAACAAAACTGAAATAATGAAACAGGGATGCGGGTGGGGATGAGGTAGTTGGAGAGGGGGGGCAAAGAGTACTAGAAATCCCGGGTGAATGATCCAACCCGGGGGTTTGGCAACCGTGGTGGCTTGTTAGTCAGCGTGGAGAGAAAATAAGTGTAGCAGGCATCTATTTTGTTTTGCCAGATTTGTTCACTCATCCGGGAGGAGTCGGGTTTTATCATCGGGTGTTAAAACCTAGGGGCCCTTGGGAAGGGGTTGAGACAGCTCGGACGGTTCGGGGGAGAAGAGTCTGTTGTAGGCTTGCGGCATATCAGTGAACTAAATCGGCCCATTCCGGTAACATATTTGCAACAGTAAAATACCGATTCTGGGAAGCCCACTCGGCCGGCGTTCGGTCATGATTGTCAGGTTTGTAGGGATTGACCCCATTTCGTTCCAGTAGTATCCTCACAATCCCCCCCATGCCCACACCCGGCAGCCCAGGAGAGAAGTGTTCGGCTCTATATTCTTCCAGCCGTGTCAGGATGTTCCGTTGCAGTAACATTTCCAGCTCCAAGCACCCACCCTCCAAAGCCCAGGAGATTAGTGTTCGGCCATTTTCGTCGGCTGTGTGAGGATTGACGTCGCCCAGTTCTAGCAGCATTCTCAAGATCTCCTGGTACCCAAGCAAGAGAGCGGTGTGCAGCCATATCCATCAGCTGTGTCGGGATTGAGGTCGTTCTGTTCTAGAGGCCTCATCACGATCCTCTCATGCCCACGCCGGGCAGCCCAGGAGATTGGGTTTGGCTACGGTTGTCAGGTTTGTCAGGATCGATGTCGTCCTGTCCTAGCAGCATCCTTACCACCTCCCATTCTCAGCAGCCCAGGAGATCGGTGTTCTGCCATCCATGGTGTCAGAAGTGTTGGGATTGGCCTCTCCCTGCTCCTCATATATCTTCACAACTTCTGAAGGCGACCTCCTAGCGGCCCAGATGATTGCTGTTGCCCGGGGAATCAGCTACCTGCCCATCCCATTAAACTATCTCAAATCAAACAACTTCTATCTCCACGCATCCGCAATACTACAATGTGGACGATCTCGGGTCTAGAGAGAATGGAGCTGGTATGAAAGCTTTGCTCACCGGCAGCTACCAATAGAAAAGCTAGTCAATCGAGGCCTCCGTACCCGACCAGACCGGGCTTCGAATTTGCTTTCCGTCAAATGCCCATGATCAGGATTCAGGATGTATTCTCACAAGTTCTCAAGCCCATACAGTAGAGAGAACAAGGGGGGGGGGAAGAAGAAAAAGCAATAAATTAAGGCCTTGTTTGTGCTCGTGTTGGTTGTCCTCCTTGTCGAGGGGGGTCTTCTTATTATCTTGGTTGGTGCTAAAAGGCCAGCACTTTATACTTCTCTGAAGACCTCCCACAAACACCTCCGACGACAGTCACACAGTCTAACCCAATAAATGCTGGCTACCACCCACAATAAACCCCTAATAGTATGGTAGCGATAAAATTACACCTCACTACCGTAAGCAGCATGGCCAAGCCCTATAAATACCATGGAGTTATCTCATGATCAAGGTGTCGGCCCCAAAGACTAATTTCTTGCAACAAGGTCAGTTATAAAAAGGATATCCGTGCCGGTGGTATTAATATTTAAAGAAAGATACAGAGCCTGTTGCCATAATATTCTCGGGATTGGCTTTGTCTCGGTAAATATCCTTATGAGGTACCGACTCCTCTTGTGGCCCACTTAGTACTATAGCCACTCATGGACCACGGTCTTCGTCCTCCTTTTTAGAAGGGATTGACAGGTTGAGCGACTATCAACTGCGAGTGGGCCCTGGGCTCACCTCCGAGTGCAGTGCTTGCATTTCCGGCCCTATCTTCGTTCCTCTTTCTGGTATAGCTTTTCTAGCGGTTATGATGGCATCGGCCCTAGCTCCCAGACAGGAACCTGTAGCGAATCTCCCGGGATATGATAAAATCTCAAACAATCCTTTTTCCCGTTCGTCTAGAAAAATTCTATGATAATTTTCAGGTATCAGCAGCGGGGTATCTTATTCTGCCCCAATGACCTTGGTGCATCAACAATCCGGCCACGCCCTATGATAGATACCACCCACCATATACAGAGTGATGCAACTTCATAATACTCCCCAAGTTCCAGGCAGGCGCGGCACAGCAGATCATATCTTCTAATGGGGGCCTGATTGTAGGAAAGGATTGGTTAAACCAGGATTGAGATGCTACTTTTGATCAGTAGAGAATATCGCGACAGAGATATAAACACACCGCAACTCAGTATCCGTCACTTGCTACATAGAGGTAGAGGGTAGGCTCTTAGGTGTTCCACATTAGGGTGAAGTCAACCATGGGCCTGTAGAAATCGAAGGAAGGTGGTGGGGAAGCTGTTTAAGAAGTTTTCCTTTTCCGTGACAGAGCGTATGATAAACTCTCCTGTTACATCGGGGGGTTTCCCCCCCACCAGGTGGTCTTCCAGGCCATGCCTCAGGTGTGCCTGTCTGGATTTCCCCGCATTTAGTACTCATTGATCTCCAGTCTTTAGAAGGAAAATATAAAACGGATGGCAAGCTTCTAATCACTTTCCTAAGGAAACCAGATACCCCGGTGTTATTATCTCCATGTAAGCTCATAGATAAAACTGAATCTCCAGTGAAAAGGGGGATTCCTCTTTACCTTTCCCTTTTTGTTTCTTGTCACCCATTCGCATATAGAACAGAATCTATCTCGCCGCTAAGTTTCTGAAGGGTGTTCTCAGCTCTTCAAATCATTGCTGGGCTTTCTTTTCTTTCGTTCGCCCTTCGTACAGTACACCTGCCTGTACTATAGATGCGATAATCCAATCAACTTCCGAGATTCGCAACCCCTCTCAATATATATAACCTTCAACTAGTCTCTTGTACCCTTTTTTTTCTCTCGCACTCTGCCCTGATCCCGCCCCGTCCACGAACGCCCGAATTTTACTAGTCGCGAAGGGTAGCTCCCAGAGCCGGGGGTATAGGCATATAGGTGAACCACCCTTCTTTATATAATAATATTATGATACCATCAAAATTAGTATTATAACAGGTCTTCCCCAACAGTGGCAAATATTCTCCGTACCCTACTCACTCAAGGATTATCTTAAGAAGTGAGAAATCCCTACAATTAAAGATTATATTGGTGATCATAATTATAAAGAAATAAACTTTTCGCAAGATTTTGGGTTTTCAGCGGAATGGAAAGCAACTTTGCCAATATTGATATCGATAGATGAAAGATTTAGTACTGCAGTCCCTTTCCATTATCCATATGTTCTCAGGATAGTTTTGGAACTAATAATATGAAAGTCTCACATTTATAAGTGTGAGATTGGTTGCAGGAATCTAGTCCTCTTAAGTGGCAAAATCAGTCAGATAAACACTGGTTGGTCAACCTAGTCATTCTTTTCACAGAAATGACAAAACAAGACAATGGATTATCCACGGATAGGACGAGCCATATTCTTTCCCTTCTCGTCTAACTGCCGGTTGGAGATATCCATGAATAAAAACTTCAATTCTGGTGGTCGGTTTCCCCGTGGGGTTCGGTTACCCCATAAATTATGTTATCATACCTGGTCCCTAGCCACCAATTCACATGCCCCCCCCCTCGGCCGGACGAGTGACAATAATACGATCGGATAAACTCTCAGCCGGGAAAACTATTACCACAGTATTTTTGTCAGGATGGGCATTTGTTGGGGTCCGGGCAAGGGGTGACACCACAGTATCATACTTTCTGGTCCTCATGATTTGTGAAGGAAGCCCTATCGCACTTTCATCTCATATTTCTCTTTCTCACTCTTGCGTAAACTAGATTATTATATTGTCTCATCTACTGACTACAGGCCGGCGTTGGCACGGCTGAACGGAAACCTTCACTGGTGGGCGCTCATAGGAATGAAAGAACAAGACAGGGCTATTCCTTCGCATGGCCGATGCAGAGTGTGCCGTGGGTTGACTTGGTCGTGATACCGGTATGACAAGCCTTCCCTGAAAAGTGGAGAGATTCGAACTTCCCCAGGAGGAGCCCTGAAAATCCTCCCGCTGTCCGCCTCGCACAGATCTGACACCCTGGAGAGTGACAAACGACTCGCAGTGCGCGGCGAAGCCTCACCTTAGGCATTGCACGCTTCTTGCTTACATGTTTAATCTTCATCCTATCAAAGGGCCACGGTGCGAGACTCTTCTTCCCTTCCCATCTTTTCTTTTTCAAAATTCCGCCCGGCTCTGGCTGAGCTGAGTGCCTTGCTCTTGCTCTTCACGTCCATAGGAGAGAAAAATTAAAAGTTGAGACCCCCTTCTCAGGAACCGATGAGGCTCTTTTTGTATTTTCTTTTCTTTTCGTTTCCTCCCAAGCAGGGCCGAATCATGTTAAGCATGGACGAAGAGGTAAACGGGGGAGGAAAAAGGGGAGGGGAAAGAAGAGTGTGGGGGGAAACATGGTTACGTAATTACTCACTTGCCGTTCTAAGCGATAGCTTATCAACAGTGGAAGGAGGGAGGAGAGGAAGAAGGGAAGGAAGGAAGCTGACTCACTATTGGATGGGGTTGGAGGTTGGAAACGTGGACTAGAGCGGCTTGGTTGGTTGGGTGGTATTGTGCAAAGTGCTTTGAACCGGACCCCCGTCCCCAATAGTATTGTGCTTCTGGGTACGAGCTGGGTGATCTGGCTAAAATCACGGAGAAAGTATTGTTCTGCTCTGTTTCATCACGCGCTTCGCATTCCTGGAGGGACGGCAAGGATTTGGCCGGGGTGAATGGTAGCGTACAAGTAGTTATGGGGGAAGAATCCCTACCCTGCAGGCTAGGAGCTCAATTAGTATGAATTGTGTAGAGATAAATGTCGCATCATTGCATTATAGAAGCACTGTAGGGTACTGTAAAATACCGGTATAGTTTAAAACAAAAACTGGGAACACCGTAGCTAACTAGCTAGCTCCGCCAAAGCAGTTTATAAAATCTTCCTCTAGATGGTAGGTGAATGGCTTAACTTTATTCCAGGCGTTCAGCCTATGGGGCCTAGAAAGCGCTTTAGCTGTGTCAAATTTCTAGTATAGCACAAACATATTTCTTTGGGGTGGGAATAAGTGCTGACCTAACGAAGGGTCGCAAAAATTCCCAAGATTTCTCGTACAGTATGCGCATAGGATGCTTTTGCTCGCGCTGTGGTCTCTCAAAATGGAAATGGTGAATACTCCCCTTGTCATCCTAGTTCTTTGGGCAAAGTTAGGTTACTGTATAGTGCAAGTAGCGACCATCCTTACCAACATACACCAGTTGGACTGTGTTGAAACCAGTGTCCAGTGAGAGTCTAATCCAGGGAGTGGGATCTCACGAGTGGTTGGTGGGAGGGTATGATACCCGGTCATTGGTAGCGCATGATATTCTACCTACTGTTCATAATTTATCAAACTTTAAGTTACTCGTGGGTGGTGTCAAGCCACGATTGGGCTACCCTACTCAATGCTTGGTATGGGGGGTGATTGTTAGCGACTTGGATATGTGCCTATACTCGTAGAGAGGGGGTGAAGTGGGAATACGATTTCGAAGAGGCTGTGCTCGTGTAATGTCAGGTATGATATCAAGCATCCGCCGGGAGATGGAAATTATAAGAACCAACTCCGGGGGGCATCCATGTGTTAACCTGAAGCTAGTATTCTCCAAAGGAAGGTAATTTAACCGTTTGGCGCATTCCTCGTACTAGTAGTAGAAAAATCCACCCCTAGTACCGGTACGGTATAGCTGCATCGGTAAAGTCCTCATGCTCTTCCTCCTATCCCGGGACCAATAACTCTTAACCAAACAGCAAGAGAACTTTTGGATAACTGTTGTCGAACATGCCTCTGTGACACTGTAAACCTCTACCACAATTCGTTCTGCTAAATAGTGGAAAGAGAGGGTTGGTGGAGCGCTTCCAACGGCCTGTAATGAGTGGGAGGGAAGGGAAACTTTGCGGAAGGGGCTGTACATCATGACTCCGGATGGCTGTATCAATAGTCGGAGTTGCGCCTTACAGTAGGTAGGTTGCCGGAGTCACAATATGTTCGTCCGCTCCATAGATTACTGTGATTCGGGCGTTATATTGCAATGTGGCTCTCGACCTAGCCCTCAACTGAGACCACCCATCGTACGGGTATCTCTATATGATAGAGGGTGTGCTTCTCCCCCTCCCACTTCCAGATGCATCTTTTAACCGCCAAGGCCCCGATAGACTCTTTGGTTCCTCTAGTTGACTCGCTCAACTCGAGTACCGCACTGTGCGGATATCATCCTATTCGCCCCGTGCTTGTAAGTCAAGTTACTCGAATACCTAATCGCACGGAGGGGTAAATTTAGGCCCTATAGTAAAGCTGGTGAGGGTGGGTGGGCAAGCAAGCAGTCGGCCAAGGAGGAGAAAGCATGACCCGCAAGGAAACCACCTTGTGCGATCAATATATTCCGCGGCGCACGGGGGCACAGTAGCCAGCGGGTGTCGGGCGTGAGGGAGCGGCAGGGAATCCCCCCCGCGAGAGACAAGAAGCGAGTTGTAGTATCGGTAGATCCATGGTGCACAGTGTAAAAACATTCAGCTTACCTTCCTATACAAGTACAATAAATTTCCCCCATGTTAGTCTAATATAATGGTAATACGGTAGAGCGCGGGCTCAAGTGCCAAGGGAGATGTTTTAACACAAGACAGGGATTATTTTGTGGGCTAACCTGGATCAGATGCTCAGTGACCTACCGGGTATGATACGGTTCGAGGGAAGGAACCCATTAACCGAAACGGATAGGGATGTATCATAATCTCCTGGTTAACCTCAAGTAACTGTTGCATAACTCTCTTGGCGGACCCTTTGCTGTCTAATATCGTACAATCCTTGTGCAGCATAATCTAATTGATCCTTTTCAGTGGCTGTCTTTCTTTTGTTTCTTTTTTCTATCTTTTCTTTTTTTATTATCTTTGAACGCTACCACAAAACCCGACTTAGAGACGGTATGATACTCTTACGCTCGCCCCGGGTATTCTCCAATACCTATCTGAGCCAACACTGAGAAACCCCAACTCACGGTCGTCCGCTTATCCATCTCCATCCACCCACCCCATCAATCTGACACCCCACCCCCCCTCACCGACATACCAACCCACCCTTTACCACCCTCACCTCCACCACTTCTATCACCGCCTCCAATCTCCCTGCGACACACCAAATTCAAATCCAACAGTACCTTCATGGCCCAAAAACCCCGGGCCCCAAGAAAATGACCACAAAGTCCCTTTCCCCAACTTCCTCTACCACAACAACCGCAACCACCACGGGTACGGGCACAGCGACGAGTTCCGGAGTCCACAAGCGTAGGAGAAAGAACGCGAACGACGATGGATCTCATATTCCGCCCGCTGGTTTAGATTCTCCGCCACCAGCGGCGGGGGTACCGGCGCAAATGGTGAAGCCGATTCCGGCGACAGCGGCCGTGACGACTTCGGGATCTTCGTCCTTTCGGAATGTGTCTGCCTGCAATCGGTGTCGGTTGAGGAAGAACAGGTGTGATCAGAGGTTGCCAGCTTGCTTGAGCTGCGAGAAAGCTAATGTAAAGTGTGTGGGGTATGATCCGATTACTAAGAGGGAAATCCCGAGGAGGTTTGTTTTGGCTCCTTTTTTTTCCCCTCTCGTCATTTCCTGTGTTCTTTCCTCCTGAAAAAAATATCACTTTCACCTCTCGGTGAGTTCTCTCGTGGAGTGGATTTTGACGGTCGGGTTATAGTTACGTCCATTACCTGGAGACCAGGCTGGCTTATCTCGAGTCGCTGCTGGCGAACAACAACATTCCCTTCCCACCTGCTGAATCTTTTCCGGACTTGGCTCCACCGCCCCCCCCCCCCACACAAACCCCCACGACAGCGTCATTCCCGCCACCGCCCATAGCGACAGCAAATTCGGCTGCCCAACTGGGTCCATCCCCACAGCAATTGCTCACCCCGATCGATCCGGCACTCACTGCAGATGAACCCGTGCAGGGAGGACTTGAAATCAAGCGCGAGCCCGTCACCACTGGTCGAGAAAATACAGAGGAGAAGAAACTGGATAATCTCGTGTCTGACATTGGTCTTGTCTCTTTTGCTGGCGCGAGTGACCCTAGGTATCTAGGTTCCGCTTCAGGAATCTCCTTTGCAAGGGTAGTGTTTGCGGCTGTAAAGAGCAGCGCCTCCGGCGCAAATGGTGATCAGAATGGGGCAGGCGGCGAGGGTGGGTCATCGGGGCCTAGGCGATTCCGGCCGAGGATTGGGTCAAGCACAAGGATCAAGGGCGCTCGAGGGCTAGGGATCGGGGGGCCAAAGGAGGAATTGGTACCAGATGATGACGAAGATACACAGATGGGCGGCTCATTTTTCGGGTTGCATACTAAACCATCCATCATCCCCGCGCCTTTTCCGACTAGGACATTAGCGGAGAGGCTTGTAAATCTGTATTTCGAGTATGCAAACCCACAAATACCCATTCTCCACAGGGGAGAATTCGCTGGTGTTATTGATAAGATTTACGGAAGTGAAGAGGAGGTGGACGTCACAGCCAATGGTGTTAACGGGAGCGCGCTCGGCGGGACTCATAAAGAAAAGTACCTACTAAACATTGTGTGTGCTATCGGCGCAGGAATATTCTTGACAGGGTCGGACGACGGGGATGACCAGGGCCATGATCATCACGAGGCGGCAGGAAAGAGCCACGGCGGATCACCAAAGATCAAGACCGAAGGGGGGAGGAAACCCAGAAGAAGTTTCAAACAATTCGAACCGGAATCCTATCACGCTACAGCAATGGTGCATCTAGAAGCCTTCTTGAGCCAGAGTAAGGGCGGCCTTGAGGAACTCCAAGCTGTCCTCTTACTTGCCGGGTATGCTTTGCTTAGGCCGGTTTCACCGGGGTTGTGGTATATAGTTGGTGTCGCCGTGAGACTGGCTGTGGATCTGGGGCTGCACTACGAGGACGCGGAGGCAATAGCAGCAAAAAGCGCAAAGAAGGACGGCAAGAAAGGGAAGCGGCAGTGGTCTAGAGAATTAAGAAGGCGTCTTTGGTGGTGTGTTTATAGCCTCGATAGGCTGGTCAGCACCTGTGTTGGCCGGCCATTTGGAATATCAGACGAAGTCGTCAGTACACAGGTGGGCGGTTCTAGTATCCCTTCCTTGAATTTATTGCCCGATGGAGCAAGGAAGATGCCGTTGTCTTGTTTCTGTGTTGATGTGCCAACATGGGGATTTCTTGCGCTTAGTTTCCGTCACTCCTGGACGATCAGTACATCCATCCGACGGCTGGAATAACCCCTCCCCCTCCGGGGAAGGAATTGCCTTCTTACAAGACGATATCTCACCACTACTTCCGCCTCCGCCTGCTTCAGTCCGAGATATTGCAAGTTTTGCAACAACAGTCGCACTCCCTTGCTTTCACCAGCACGTCCGGCAACCCTTGCGCTGACCCTCCGGTGCCAAAGCGTTCAAGGGGCGATATTTATCCTCCTCACCATCCTTACCATTTGCAAACCCCCTTCCTCCGCAATTTTGAGACGGTACAGTGCTGGCATAAAGACGTGGATCGCCGTCTGAAAGAATGGATCGATACAGCCCCACAATCTAGAGAGCAGACTGGTGTCTCGTTTTCCCTCGAGTTCTTACAGCTAAACTATTGGCAGGCTAAGATAATGCTCTATCGGCCGTGCCTTTCTGTTCCGGTTCTGTTCACGGGGGAGTTAGGGCCCAATGGAAATTCTTCTCGAGGAAGGGCAGCCGAGCGAGGATTTGGAGGAAGAAAGGTCAGTGCGGAAGAGGAAGAGAGAGTTTATATGACTGTCGCGGAGGCGGGAAGTAAAGTCCTCAGGTTATATAGACAACTCCACCGGGTCCACCAAGTGAACTATACGTTCCTCGCTACCCACCACTTATTCATGGCCGGTAATTACCACCTACAACCTCGCTTTCCCATCTTTGGCTTGACACTGACACTTTTGATTAGGGATCTCGTTCCTTTACTCAATCTGGCACTCTCCATTGGTTCGCTCACGCCTGGCCATGGATGAAGTAGATTTTACGATATTGGCTGCTACCTCCGTCCTCGGAGATTTGGTGGACAAATGCCCCCCTGCTGAGGCTTGTCGCGACGCGTTCGAGCGTATGTCACGCGCAACTGTTCAAATGTGCCTAGCAGGTGGCCGGGGGCCAATGAGCAAAATTGCACCTTCGGGTACATTTGCGCAAAGTTCTGGAGTTGCTGGGGCAACAGGAATGAGCCGCGGAGGGATGGCACAGGCAACGCGGCACCCAGCGACAGTAAAGGAGGAGGACGATGAGGATGATGATGACGACGATGAAGAAGGGGGGATAGAAGAAGTTGCGCCGGGCTTCACTAAGGACTTTGAGAGCATGACGAGAACGTTCGCCGGATCCCGACAGAACGATGACTATGAGCCCATGTCAGCGACAACCCCTCCCCTCACGACACAAGAACAGCAGGAAGAGGATCAACTAGTGCGAGAGCTAAAACAGCAGGAACAACACCAGCAAGAGCAGCGACAGCAACAACGACAGCAGCAGCAGCAGCAGCAAGCAGAGCAGCGTAAACGCCAACCCCACTTTGACGAAGACTTTCGTGAACTTTTCACCCCTGCCGCAGGAGGGGGGAGCAACACTGTCCCAAGCCTACGTTTTAATCAACAGCAGCTCCACCCTAGCAATCCCCATCATCCCCACCCTGTATCAACCCCATCTCCACAATACGCCTTATCACCATCCCACAACTTTGCACCGCATCACCCACTCACGTTCTCTTCTCCAACACACACGCACAACCAGCTTCCGCTCTCCCTACAACATCACTTCCAATCTCCATCCATGGATCAGGACGGAATGAGTATTGACCCGCAGCTTGCACAACCGGTAGATTGGGGTAACCTGGATATGTCGGCGTTTGGTCTTGGTAGTTTGGACTGGGAGGGCGATGCTTGGAGTGATAGCGGAAGTACTGGCGGCGTAGCGGGGAGCGGGAACGCTGCAGGACAAGGAATGGATCTTTTTGATGGATTCTTTTTCGGTCCTGGTGGGGCGTGAACCGGCCCACCAGAGGATTCTTCCGTACCATTTTTCTTATTTCCCTCTTCCGTTTTGTGTGAAAGTACGGCGCCAATCAAACGGGATCGGATCGGAACTGGTTTTGTGTATTATTACGGAGCGTTCTCTCTTTGGTTTCCTTGACAATATCATTCCTTCTCTCGACAATTGTTTGTCCTCATTAGTGTATTGTGTTGGGGCATATAGGACTTGTTCTCATTTTTTTCATTTCATTTTTCGTCCGTCTGGTCTGCTGTTATATCCCCTTTCCCCTCTATATTACGTTGTTTCCCCTGTCAACAGTCCTGCCCAGTTTATACCAGATTATACCAACCAGGGTTTTTTTCTTCTTCCTCTAAAACAAAAAAAGAAAGGTGGTTCGGTGGGTGGGTACTTGTCTGTTTTCGTCTTCGCCTCTTGGCCATTTTTGTGGTGGGTTGGGTGGATATTCTGTCCACAACCATCCGTCTGTTTTTTTTTCCTTCTTTCAATGGGAGTTAGTTGGGGTGGTCTGTTGGCAGCACGAGTATGGCGGACGACTATGGGCTCTGGTGCGAAGTCTAGTGTAGTGAAAATTGAGGAATTAACGCGATGCTATCAATCATTTTAAGTGAGGGACGGGGAGGCGGAACTTCGGGGGGAGAGAAACGTAGTGGAAGATTTTGTAATATCTGTTATGGTGTTTTTGATTTCTTCGTTTTGATTCGGAGTGAGGAGGTGCTCTTTCTCAATGTTCGTGTAGGATCTGGGGTGTGCCGGTTGGGCTGCTGGGTGGGGGTATGTAGGGTATTGTATTGTGCGGTTAGTTCTTGGAGGGGGTTCGCTGTTATGGGTGATGATTGGGTGGGTATGGGGAGGGAAGGGGGGGGGCATGGTACTACTTGTACAGAACCAGTATGATACTGTCCTGGCTAAGCACTTAGGAAAGCGTGGAATACACAGGTATCAAACCGTGACCTGATTGTAAAGGGGAAAGAGCCTTGACAATACGGTTAGTATAACAATGGAGGTGTATTATTTTTGTTTGTTTGTAAGAGTGTGAGTGAGGGGAGTATACAGTAGGTCACAGATACAATATTCGGAAGGGGGAGGGAGTGAGGGGAGTGAGGAAGTGAAAACAAAAACAAAAAAAATGTGAAACTGAAGAATGGAAGGTATGAGAGGAATGGAAGCAATCATTCTGCCATAATGCTATTAGGAAGCTTCGATCTCAAGGAGGGAATCAACAGAAGCTAGATATTGAAGAGAAGTTGTGAAATTGATCCGCTTCGAATACCACAGGTTAAAAGAACAAATGCTAGAAAAGGGTTATGCATGGGCTCGGAGGAGGAGCAAGTAAATAGAGAAAAACTCTTGGGAAGTCCAATGAGCCATCATCTCCATCGGCCAGTGTCAGAAACACTGCCACGATCAAGCCATTATTAGCAGTATTCTACAGTTTTCATTACCCCCAGACTTCCCTTCTGTTAGAATCCCCCCAGGCTGGGGGAAAGATTTGATCTGCTAGAGTATGAGTTGTGACATCAAACCAATAGCGCGAGGGCTCTTCAATAATTCGGGTTTCTCTTTTTCCTGGGCAATCGTTTGCTGTGTGGATATAGGATGAGAGGGGGAGTAATCAATTGAGTTGGCCTTGAACCCTGAAGTTAGGTTGAGGAGGGGATGAGTGATAGTTGGTGAAGAGAAATATAGTTGTTTCATGCGAGGAAAAGAAGAAAAAACTGTGAAGACTGAGACTAAATTCCTATCCCCCCCCCCTTTTTTTTAGTGTATTAGGCCTAAGGAGACAAATTTTTAGCTTATTATGAGTGGAAACATACTCGTGCTTCTCAGCCAAGATTTGCCTTCTCCATTTGCAGTATCGTAGCGAGCTTCAGCAAGTTCTTTCCTGCCAACGTAATGGTGCATGACTAGGGTAACGACAATACAGGAGAGAAAGGCTTGAACGGCAATAATTCTCAATTTTGGGACCATTTTTGACTTCAGGGTCCGTGTTCGCAGCCTAATGCTGTGGTTGTTTTGGATTTGTTCGTCGTCACATTGCACACTCAAGTACGGTACAGTATGATACCATAACATTTTATATTTTTTTTCAACAAACTTTTATTCTCTTTGGGTTTCCTGTGGCTCTAATAGCTCGTCTGCCCCAATATAATTATGCCTATAGTCCTAAAAACCCTTTCGGACCTTGCCAATTAACTTCCCCATTTCAAAGCGCCATAACTTACCGCTATTTTAAGCGCGAGTATCAGTTCAGTGGAACACCGGAGACTAAAGTGTCTGATCCCTGTGCCACCCGGGTAACCTCAGTCTCAATACAAGTCATAAATGCCCAGTATGCATCTGTCACCTCCGTTGGGTCTCCAGCCAAGTACCCCTCATCGCAGCCCATGCCCGATACCGTAAACAGCCGAACAAAATCGTCAAAGAGGTTGTAAAACTTGGGGCTACCAGTCTTCTGGTTGGAAGCGAGAACTCCGGCATGCATGTTCAGGATCAAAAGGGTTTTATTATGGTCTGACTGGGTTAGCTGGATACTTATTTCAGGTTTAACAAATAGCAGGATTACTACTCACGAAGCTTTCGTACCGTCATCGGGTGGAGGCCATACAGTTTCTGGAACGTTTTAATATCTCTTCTGCCGATGGGCCCATAGTAGAGCAGAGCATCAGTGGCTGCATCCCCCCTCGCCTCAGCTATGAGCTTGTCTTCGGTAATGATCATCAAATCCCTCGCCGTAGCACTACCGAGCTTATCTTTTTTAAAGGTACTTAGGAACCGGCTGCGCTCGCGGTGGTAGGATCCAACAGTAGCCGTCATACTGCCCACACCCTGAGCAATCGAGTTTAGGAGGAGTTGGTTCTCGACAAGCTTCTTTTGCTGGGCTTCAATACCTTCCGTGAGTGATGTCATCCTCTTCTCTATCGCCACCAGGAGTGTGGGAATATCAATGGAGCGATGGCCACGGCGACGATTGACTAACTGCCTCGAGATCTCGCCCTCAGGGTCTCCTCCGCACGCTTGCTTTACCGGTACTAGGGGGTTTGTAGCCAGCTCCGGTATTGTCTCCTCATCATGGTTTTTAGATTGGTCAACGTGGCTGGGCTGGAATTCTGTGTCCTCCTGGCTCGGCAGAGCAAGGGAATTCTTCCGGTGGCTAGTGCTTGACTTTAGGCGTCTTATTAACTCCACCTTTGTCCCCACAGCCCTAAGGCCAAGCCGCTTGCATTCTCTCTGAAGCTCCCGGCATTCGGCCGAATCGGGGTCCATGATGTTGATTGTGTCGTTTGCGTAAGTTAACTTATTGAAGAAGTGGTTGGAGGAGAGTGAACTGGTCGCTGGTCCCTAGTTGAACAACGAGGAAGCCACTTGGTCTTATGGAAAATTGGGTTCAACCTTATAGTACTACTCGTAATTCTCCGAACATGACTGCTATTGCATACACCAAAGTTTTGAGGCTCCGCCTGACCTTCCGCCCGTATGCGATACTGGTAGCGGTTGAGTGTAGTAGGGTACGGGCAACCACCCTAGTTGTGTTGTGGAGAGCATAGGACAGCGTTGGGGGTAAACAACTAGTTGTGCACACGTGTTTGTTAGTCCTATTTAGTTAGCAGCGGCGTGCATCTGAGAATAAACAAGTTCTCTCACATCCACCACGTCCATCTATCCAACAGCGGCTGTGTTCACAAACATCAGAGATTTACGAGTATCGTACCTGTATGTACTCTACTGCCGAGTACTTGTACACGAGTACTCGAATACAGTGCTCGAGTACTATGCCTGTCAACATTCTGATGGGAGTCTGCCGAACTGACACAAGCGATTTGGCCACAATGGCACACTCTGAGATTACAATACTGTACAAACCTCCGACTGCATGCTGGGAAACACTAACAATGATTCGGGAGGCGGCGGTGGTGGGGGCGGTGGAGGTACCGTAACACCCTTATTGTGCCGTCGAGATCTGCGGCCGACTTTACGAACAAAGTTTATGTTGCTGCGGATGAGAGACTGGCCACGCCAGCGATGGAGTAACCCCAGCGTGGGATGTCATGTTAGGGCATACTAGTTAGTAGGAAAGTGGGACTATCACCATGCTGAGGGTGACTGGTGTTTCTGGTGTTTATGTGATAGCGAGCCCACAGTGTGTGGGTTACCATAAACAGTATTTAGTCTCAGCTGCGCTCTCTTCCTTTCTATCATCACCACCAAGCTACTATTCCAACAGTAAACACACTTTAATCTTCCCATCAACTTTGTTCCAGGTTGTCTCATGAACCTTGCATCACTCTAGCCTCTTAGAGGTGCTTGTATGGTGGCAGTTGAACGTGCACTTGACCAGACTTACATTACTCAACTCATCTACACACTTTACTTTTCATCTACACCCTTCACTTTGCTTCCCCCTCCCACCTTTTCTCCTTTGAATCAGCAATAGGTGTTGCAATCTGGATGCTCTGCAAACTTCTGAGAACAGTAGTTCAGCACCAACGGTAAAGAATTCTGAGTCCACTCCACCTGGCTGGAGAAAGGGCTTTGTCTTACAGGCCCAGGAAAGTATTGAAGGGAGAAGGCTAGAAAGAATAATTGAAACTGAGAAAGTAGGTAATAAATTTGTCAAAGGAGAACTATAGTTCTTTTTTCTCCATTCACACTTCATTAGCACAAAAAATTAGTTTGTGTTATTTGCATTTTAGCGCATCCTGCATCTTCTGGCTGTGTTCTGTGGGACGATTTTTTTTGAACTGAGGTAATCAAAAAACCCATTTCATTTTAAGATTAATCTAACAATCACGTAGACAAACCTCAATTTACAGCTCTAATGGACAACATTTACATGTCCGAGTCCATATTGGCTTCTAAAGTTCAAAAAAGTATTTATGAGATGCACAGGATGCTGACCAGCCGGAGATGCCAATCCACTGCAGGGTGTGTTCAGATGTGTGTGGATGCAAAATCTGGTTTTTTTGCTGATATTCTTTATGATTTAATACTAACCCAAATGGAATATCAGACTAATATTAATATTTTCAACATGAGTGGGATATGTAAGGTTAGTGATCCATGTTTGCTGTTGGTACTTCCCACTACTCCCAAGAGTGCTATAACGGTTGCTTGCCTCTCTCTACAAGAAGTGGAGATTGGACGATGAAGTCTGCTGGGCCGACATCAGATGCTGAAACATCTGGAAATTTAAAAGGATTTATTTTACTTTTGTATTTTTCCTGTTTAAAAATAATTTGCAAGGAGGAGAATTTGAAAATCTGCAGGTAGCATGCCAGTGGAAGAATGTCAGTAAAAGAAACTTGGAACCTGAAGAAAATCTGTATGATCCTTATACCAGGGTTGAATACTACTCCAAGACTGATCTATTTATCCATCAACACTTGAATCTCTCCTGGAAAGATGCCGGCTAGCGATAAACAAAGCCAATATATCAATATATGATATTTATCAATTCCTTCCAGATATATCTACATAATACTAATAAAGTTATAGTCTGAGATTTTTTGGAACCCTAGCAGAAGAAATCATAGTCCAATTTGAAAAGGATTATGATTAGTACCTTAAAACGAGTTCCTCAAAAGAACTAATAAAGAAGCTAATTAAAGACATGACATATTATGAGGTTCCTGAGGTTATAGAAATTGCTCAAAGCAAGTATAGCACATGTCTAATGATACATTCTCACCTACACAAATTTGGTAAAAATATTAACCATCTTAAATCATGGCTTGAATTGCTTCTAAAAGTATTTCCATATATGACTACAGGTTTTACTGGCCTGAAAGTAATAATAAGATTGCCTATATTATGACCGGTATCAGAGCCTATATAAAAATTCATTGGAACTTACAGAATGTTCTGTTCAAAATATGGCTATGGTGAACAATCTATACTGCTATGTGGAGAATACTACGCAAGTGCGAGGGGGTTGCGTTGCACGCTAAGTGAGGAGGAGTTGTGTGGTAGGAGAGCAGATTGGTAGGTATTCTGGTTCTTATTCTTCCAAGTGAGATGGGTGGTAACCTTAGTATTTATACAGGAAGCGCGCTCTCCATATAACAAAGAAATATAAGGGAAAACATAGTAAGAAACATAAGTGCAAACTATGTTTGACCCTGTAAACCTGCCAAGAAAATCCCAATAAAGTATGCGTAAATCCATAGGGGTGTGAGAGAATAATTAGGAATAATCATGCATGATATGACCAAGAAAGATGCATAAAGTAATGCATAAACAACCATTATATCCCGAACACCAGATAAGGAAACACATAAGAAAACCTCTAATTGTTATCATGAAATATTAATAAAATATACGCAATTATGTCTTAGCTGTAGTAATGTCCGCCGTGTACAGGTGAAGCTGGGAACTCATACCAAGTAGAGAAATATACGATATTATTAATAGAAATATACATATGAAACATATTATAAGGAAAAAACAACATGTTCAACAATAGTTTGAGGAGCTTTATGCTTAATGATAGAAATTTTTATTCCTGTTATAGCATGGCACTTCAAAGGTAGAGGAAGTAAGTTTACTACTAAGCTTTTTTTCTTCTTTAATATTTGGGCAGATGAGCTAATCAGAATGATACTTGAATAGAAAAGCTTGTGACCATTTTAAAAGGAGGTAAAACATATATAATGATACTTGACATGAAACTAGTTGCTATTCAAAGAACAGCCAAATGTCTTTACTAAGAATCTGATAATAGGTGTTTGTACAAAAATAAGTATGAAATGAAGAATAGTTTGTCACTATTTTTAATAATTGAGAACTTGGAATAAATATTAATATGTAAAGGTTGTAAAGCAGATCTTGCAAGGGGCAGCACACTTCCGGATCTGAGTCTATAGATAGAGAAATTCTTTGAGAATATTTCATTACCAATTATTATACTCAATTGTTTGATAACAAGCCTGAAGGTTTGGACTCAAATATGTAAATTGTGATTCAGAAGTTAACAGAAATTTGTAACATTGTTAATCAGATACATCAGCAAAAAAACCTTTTTCTCCGGACGGACAGAGCCTGCTTCCGGACGAATAGCGTCCGCTCTTTGCGTCCGGTCCTCCCGGATCTCCCGTGCCTTCTTGCCTTTCATTTCTTGCGTCTGGTGCACCCGGACGCCCCACTTTCCCTCCACAGCGTCCGACGCGCTTGTTGCGGCCCCACCCCCTCCTCATGCCTCCCCCTTGTATCCGCACCCTTGTATCCGCCCGCTTGTATCCGCCCCCTTATCCTCTCGTCTACTGGCCTCCTGCCTACTCCTTGCGATTGCGCGCGTCCGGCCACCATCTCTGCTACCCTCACACCTCTGGCGACCTAGATCTGTCCGCTTCCATCCCCTTCCGTCCGCTGCCATCCTACGTCGCTTTTTTCTTAGTTTGCACCCTACTGTCATTTCCATAATTCCCTTACTGTTTACAAGACGCCTGGCGCGGCCGCCATGCAGACCCCAGACTTTGGTTGGCTTCCCTTCCCAAAGGAGAGCATAGTTTCGCATTAATCATCCGCAGAACTCAGGCGGCCCAGTTGAAGCCGGACACTTTCTATGGGAATCTCTCTCTTAAGTCGCCGGCTTCAACTTGGCTGCCTATTCAATTCAATTTATTTAAAACATTCCCTTAAACGCCAACAGATCATGTAGTACTCCTGCGGCCGAGTGGAAGCCGGACACTCAATATGGGCACTGCCACCATAAGTGTACGGCTTCAACTTGGCCGTATATTCATACGGAACAATTCATCCCATTTAAAACATTCCCTTCAATACCCGCGAATCATGTATGACTCCCGCGGCCGAGTTGAAGCC
>Ga0307509_10000413_pt1 | contig 72019 bp, 100 predicted proteins | sample 10_EM_MG_FD_202245 | JGI IMG/M metagenome (GOLD analysis project Ga0307509, IMG submission 202245) | Populus trichocarpa ectomycorrhiza microbial communities from riparian zone in the Pacific Northwest, United States - 10_EM | ecosystem: Host-associated > Plants > Roots > Unclassified | place...
TATTGTCCGGTCAAAATATTAATTACAATTCCGCGAACAAATTTAAATGCCCTTTAAATACTGGAAACCCTGATTGACAGACAAGTTCTGGAGTCAAGACAGGAACACGGTTACCTACTTTCAGGGATGTAACTACACCTAACTTCTAAATAAGTGTATTTATCAATCGAAGTGCATACATGTAACATAGCAGTAGAAATTCTCTAGGGGAATGTCACTAACTTGTGAAAAGATACATCGGTTGATTCCTCAATCCAAATGATGGAGATAGACCTTTTTGTGTGTTCCTCTGCAAATATGATAAGTGAAGATCAATGTCTACCCCGACCAACTTTGCATGGTATTCTATCTGACGAGAAACGTCCATTTGCTTCACTCTATGGAACCTAATGGAGACCTTCTTCAAACGCGCAACACCGGACCGAGTTGGGTCAAACCGGGCGATCATGAGGTCCAGGAATGTTTTGTCCGCCATCATAACCCCGTAGGCTTCGAGGATCTCTAGATTGGGTAAAAGCGTGGTATTATATGCGTATACAGTGGCGAGAATTTCCATGACCTCAGGAGATGAACTGTGCGATGGCAATAACGAGACGTTGTAGTCCTGCTGACGCCCCAAGGATAGGTGAGTGATGGAGGGCGCTAAACGGAAGCACTGTAGGGCCGATTCCTTTGTGAATACCCGAGGATTAATGGTAAGTTTGCGCAGTCCAAGCACACGGGGGAGGAGCCTAAAGAAGTGAGGCATCGAAATCAAAGGAACCCGCGAATTTCCATAACATTGCAGCGCATGTAGTCCAGGAACTTGTATGGAGTCGTAGAGTCGGGAAGCGTCGGAGCAATCATCCAAAACAGAAAAGGTGGTGAGCCTTGGAATAATAATGTGATCATCGCCAAAGGCTATTTGGTTGCTCGATGTTGCATCGTTAATCCTTATCGAAATTTCCACGAGAGCGTGGCAATGAATCAAAATTTCCCGTGCCCAATGCAAGGGAATTGCACTGTTGATGGACAAATAGTCGAGATTCCTCCAATTTGTAGGGAGTGGGAAAATTTCAATTGCAGGAGGGGTAGAAAGAGGCAAATATCCAATGGTAAGTCTGCGTAAATTGGGGTGTATGAAGAGGCCTTTGTCGTACCATTGGGCGGTGCTTCCGGTATCGGTCTTGGGGATAGAATAAACGGTGAGGTCTCTCAGCATGGGAAGTCGAGACAAAGTAAGGCGAAGACATCGCGCATAGAGCTGGTGCGAGTCCATTACCATTAGTTCCAAATTTCTGAAGCGTCCAGAAAATTCCATGATGCTGTCGAGTAAGTGTGCGTGATATTCTGTCGTGCTACTTTCTCCTGAAGGATTCGAAACCGTAATCGACAAAGGTAGGGAGCCTGACCGACGTAGCCATTCGCGGACCTGGCGAGATCGCATCTGTAGTCTGAACTGTAGATCATGGATATCGGGATTGTCGAGATAAGGAGGAGGGATACCCCAAATGGGGTCCCGAAAGATTTGGAAGAGGGGGATATGAATGCGGTTCCATATCTGGGGGGTAGAGAGGGAAATAGACCTCCAGATGCTACAAACGTGGGTGAGAAGCAACGGCGCTTCCACAAAGCTCAGGATAGGATTGCGGTGGGATGGGAGACATCGAATAAATATTTCGCGCCATATGTCGTCTGGTACGCGGCGAGAAGGTGATAAAATGGTGTCGCATCGATATAGGGTAGTTTGGAGAGATTCTCGCCTTTTCATGAGTAATTCCAGGGAGTTTTGGGCTTCGATAACGAGTTCCTCTACACTTCTGAGTTCCGTGACAGGGCCCTCCTTCAGAATGCTCGTTCTGACGATATCGTCTGCAGTCGGCGCCAGGTTATTCTTCAAATATCCCGAAAGCGAAGAGGACAGGACAGGGCACTCCGGGTGGTCCATCTGTGCTCAACTCGAGATTCGTGAGAATGTCGTTGATTTGGCAGAGTTGAGAGGAAGAAAGCCTGCAATCCAATGGTAATTAATAGGAGATTGAAATGGAAAAGAGGGCTGAAGTACAGGAATTTGTCCTATTCGTTTTGTCCGATGTGGTGTGGGGCTCAATCTGATAGTGGGGGGCGGCTAATAAGATGCGAAGTCCATATTGTCTCGCTCGCACTTACAGTGCGGCTCTCTGATTAGGTCAGGCCGTGCGGTCCGGTCATCCGAGATAATCCGACAAGACAAGTGGGAGATTTGAATACCTGGCAAGGGGGTAATCCCATAACTAGGAGGTTTCGCGTTACTGCAGACCGAAGAACCAACAGCTGATCTACCAGCCCAGAGGTTAACAGTGGATGTCTTTGTTGGTCCTCGTGAGTTAGAATAACCGTCAACAGTTTTCCGATTCTGATACAATATTTCATGAGAGCACCTCCCAAATATAACATACGAAGAAGAAAATATGGGCGATATTCCGCCATTCCCTAGATGATGCAAACAAAAAAACAAAACAAAAAAATATTGAATCGCATTCGTTGTTCCCTCCGGCCGCTAAGTAGACTTGTGCGAACTGGAGCTGTTTTCTCGGGTCGGGTTTAGCTTTTAAGAATCAATTGACTTGACAATTGGTATCCAGATAGCCTGATCAAGAAATCTGCGCTTTTCGTCCCTTCTATAAATAACGAGATTCAACCCATAAGAAGATGCCAAGTTGCCTGAAAGCCACCTTGTTTGAGGACTCCGAAAGTGGTAATATCCAGATACAAGAAACCAGAAAGCCCAAGTAGATGGTGACTCCCGCGCATAGTTTGTAGCCAATACATTCTTTTAGCGATTTAACAACGAGAAACACTTGCAGCTAGCAGCATATGCAACCAAGCCAGGCGAGTTCACGGAGGTTTCTCGTACAGCTCAGGATGTTACCGGCCTACAACTGAGGAGGAGGGCACTCCTCTATGCCGTTTTTGAATCGATGGTACATTTCACGGTTTCGACGGAACAGCAGTAATATGCTGCATGAAACTCTGGCTTGCAGGACGTTGGATGCCCCCCGCATAATTTTGGCCGCTTCTACAATCTGAACGTAGATGAAAGGAGCATATGACGGAATATTTTACACTCACATGTCCACTAAACCAATTGCAATCTCGAGCTTAAGGCCGAGAGACTAAATTGGCCTTGTGAGAGGCACCACGGCTTGAATAAATATCAATGCTAGCGTAGTTTGGATAGACACTCCATATGAACGATCCCCAGTGTGCAGAAGACAACTTCAAAATGATGCTGAGGCTGCCATTGAAGGTTCAAAAATAAGGAAGGGGATTACAAACCTTGCCGCCCCAAACAGGAAATTATGATAATTGATCCGTTCCCACGGCTTCCGACCAAAGCGATGCGCTTCACAACCTCAGGTTGTTCACGACAACCTTTTAAATAAGACCTCTTACAATTTTCTTTGCTTCACACCACTCTTACCAGCAACTTGAATAACTCATGAATCTTACAAAATTCCTATTCCCTGCACTTTTACTTGGGACCTGCGCCGCGGCTGAGTGGAAATATCCTCAATGTGAATTCGATACGCAGTGCAAATCGGGGCAAACCTGCTGCTACCATCGCGGAGTAAGTTCTTTCGCCATTTTTTCATCTAGTTCTGACCTAGCAATCCCATTACTTGCATATTAACAATAGACTCGTGGTCTCCCACCTGCATTGTGCATGACCCCTCACAAATGTTCTTTGATGTAACCTCACCTCAAATTGATACTTCTGGACACCTCCCGACATCTAAAGCTCATAAATACGTGTTCTCCGATGACAACCTCAATGGAACATACATTCTCGGCGCTCTGCATATCGAAATTCCAACGTTACCGCCTCCGTGATGGTTCAGTAATGAAGAAATATTTCGTGGAGACACCGGGGACTGGATGGTCGACTTACAGCAGCTACGACATTTCCAATGCCTTTTGGTTGGTTGTGGTGGTTTACCAGGGTACCCTTTTGCGATGGGGTTGGGAGTAGTGGATTTAATAATGCAGAGGTTTGGCCTACATTACATGGTGCATAATCAATAACGAAGTTTCCGGAACATCATTCCGTTCCAACATATGTTATCTGATGCAGACCTGAAATGTACTTTACACACAAGCTACGTTACAACTTACCACTTTTTGTGTCTGCTCGATCAGAATTCACGAGATAGCGCCGAAAGTAATTGCTGGTACTCTGGGCAGCTTGCCAATTACCAGAAATGACTCTAAAATGAAGAACCCTTCTCCCAACCACGGCAACGCCCAATTGATGGATAGAAAGGTCAAGTTTGGATAGATATAGGCACAAAATATCCATGTCACTGCGGTAGTGGTCACCTCCAAAGGGAGACGAATTGTGAACACGATCAAAATGGGCACTTAAAGATGTTGGAGGACGTGCCAAACCGCATGAGACAACATATGATCGTCCTCGGGTAGAGCATTATCTCCTTCTAATATCAAACCCTAAAAGAAGGCAAGACGTTGAAGTTGAACAATTTATTCTGATATCTCTTCAGGGTCAATACCACAAGCGGTCCACAAATATTTCGTCCAAGATGTCAGAAATGCAAGCGCCAATGAAAACGTGCCGTGCTATGGAATGGTATGAAGACCTTGTCTACCATATGCAAAGTGCCGCCAAAGGTAGCTTCGAAGAGTAAAATCAAATGAATCGCATGCAGCAGGTATTACAAGAACAAAATCTGGGACATGGGGAAAGTAAATGTTTGTCGTTTCAGAAAAGGAAGATTTGACGAACCCATAACTACAGGCCCCGCCGTTTTACTCATGCTGAGAGATATCGTGCATTAACAGCAATGACGTGGTAGCCGACCACAGTGACCATGGCGAGAAGGCCAAGCAGGTTGGCAAGATTGTAAAGAGCCTCGTGCGAAATCATCGCCGTTATTCTTTAAATAAAAGCGAAAGAAATGATTGAGCTCTTCGCCGCGGTTGAAAGGGGAAAAAATTGACCTTTTCGCAACTTTTCCAAGATTGTGGTGGAGAACAGGTTTGTTTGTCCGTTGTTTGGTTTGAACGTGCCAGGACGGGTTGCTCAACCGTGACAACTGACCATATTTCCTCACCTTTCCTCCATACCATACATTCGCCGCCATGAGGCCCACTATTGCGAGAAAAAGCGATATGCCCGGACGTAAGTGCTTTGATAACTTTTGGGCCATGTTTGAATTTGGAACTAATGAAAAAAAATTACCAGCCAAAGTCTACGTGAGCAATTTCAACGACATGATGGATAGAAGCTAATATTGCTGTCCCGTTCATTCTTAGAACCTTTGGTGGGGTGATAAGAGTGGAGTCAGGCAGAGGGGAATTGTACAATATAGTGGGTTGCGTGAACTTTCGACTGCCAGGACCTATTTTTACACAGCTTTTATTGGAAAGCCATTTCTCCCTTTCAAACCAGGACCGGTCCTCACTGGTTGAAGTCGTACATTTTCAATGGATACCGCCGTATATCAGGCGAGATTTTGTTCTTTGGAGTTCCGATGGTTCTGGGTATGTTCAATGACCGGTTTCTGAAAATGGTTTATCTGACCCCAAATCGTCCCAATTACAGGTTACGGAATTTACACCTGGGCAAAACGTTACGACGAGTATCAAAATAGCAAGGCCGGACATCTGGCATCTGGCGAACATCACTAGGACAGTGGCTGCTTAATAGACTTATTCCTACACAGATACCGCAATCTACGAATTGATTGGCTGGCTCTCTTTCAATGCACTTTTTCTGATACTACCCCACCACGAACCTCATCCCCAGCAGTTTGCATAAAGGGCGCCGGGATTCGACGACATTCGATCCACGCGTCGCGACCTTCTGGGACACAGAGAACGACTAGAAAGTTATCATTGAACATACTTCTGATCGGTGGTTTGGAAGATTACCGGCCTGCATAGGCCTGCATCCAGTGTATTGACCACTTCATCGAACAAGTCACTTGCGATTGTTCCAAGTACTCCAAATAATTCCGCAGCAAACGTGGGGAACTTCCATAACCTGGTAACCTTTGAATCCCATTCGTTTCAAGCCTAGGTCTTTGCCTTCTGTATCGACAATAGTCAGCCCTTCAAGCGGTAATTTCGGACATGAAATTCGGGGGTTGCTAATTTCAATTTCAAACCTGCATAATAATTTACAGTTCCATGTCGCAATCGTCTTGCCTGCTTCCTGAATCCGCTATCATATCCTCTCTTGCTTTGAGTATCCTTGCCACATGTTCATCCCACACCCACCGACCATCGTTTATCTCGCAAATATGGACTCTATGCAGCACCTTGGGGTTGTCCTTGTGTACTTGAACCAAATTCTGAATATCGATTTGGTGATTAGGATCTTCTTTCTTCATCGCCAACCACACAACCTTCAATGGTGTTTCTTCCATTCGACTAGAGATCATCAATGAGAAACTGCCACCGCGGATATCCTCCATCGCATCGTCGTTCAGCGATATCGCTACAAGTTCAGGACAAAGCATAGACTGACTTGGGGTGTTTTTGAGCGCTTGAAGGACTCCTGGTGATACTGCTTGTGGGCTTTGGGACGAATCCCCATGGATCTTCAGAACCTGCAGCTTGGGAACATGCAAGAGCATGGCAGTCAACTCGTGTTCAAACAACTCGACCATCTCGAACTCGAGGGCCAGTAATTGGCACTGGGACGTCTGAATGAATCTGAGGAAGGCGTCGTTCCTCCATCCATAGTCGCAGTCGATGGATAAATGTTGCGGGGCAGGCGCTTTGAGGATATCAAAGATGGACCACAAAAAGGTCGGCTTGGACTGGCTGTGATTCTCAAAGTTGACGCCCAGTTTCAGTGACTTGAGCGATTGGTGCACGAAAGTCTGAGCAACGGCTCCGGGACCTCTCACATTGGTGAAAGCGCAAGTTTCAAGTTCCACACCATGAGAGAGAACGTCGATACACTCTTTGGCGCTCATCTGGTTGTCCACGCGTAGGCTCCTGATTTGTTTAACGGGGATACTTGCAAGGGGGTTGTGAGGAACAGCACTGAGTAATGTTTCCATGCAGGACAACTGTCTCGAGCAGTGGTGCCTCAGGGAGCTCTCTCTTTCCTTCGATATGTAAGGAGCCCAGAATGCGACAGACCGCCACCGAGGAAGGACGTCGAGGAGCAAGTCAAAGTATTGTTCCAGCACCTTTCGTTCAAGGGTTGGTGGCTTCGGGAAGAATATGAATTCATTGAAGTCGATATCGAGGGGTAAGTCCTCTGTGCCATCGAATAAATTCTGGAGCTCGACAACGATGGGACACAGGGCATTAATTTTCCTATCTCTTTCGATTTGGACGAAGATGGTACCGTCTTCTCTGAGGTTGGCCACTCGGGTATGATTAACTTTCTTTCTTCGCTTGCTTGCGCTGGTGATGACTTCGCACGCATCTAGAGGAGTCAAATGAACGATGAGAATGATATAACCTTGAAACAAAGCAATTAAATACCTTTTGCTTTTGAAATTGCTTTCGCCTTTGATGCAGAGGTAGATGAATTGCTTGCCCGTCTAATATAAGTAATTCCAGACATCCCGTAAAAGGCTTTGTTGGTCTGCCCCGCGAACCCAAAATTTATACACCCTCGAAGGGCTCGTCATCGAGTACACCCCCCGGTTCTACATCTACAGTAAAATCCTTCCAGGCTTCCAAAAAATAATCTACAGTACCCTTGTATCCAGCATGGACCGCAACAGCGGCACATACCACGATTGAAGCAACTACAGGAATAGAGATTAAGAAAAAAAGGAAAAACCCATACCAAGGACTTTCTTTCAGCAAGTTCACAAATACTGAATACACGGCGAATGATAAACAGAGACAATATGCCAACATCACGATTATGCCGCACAACAAAATGCAGTTCAGCGGAATTTTAACACCTACATGAAACGTGATATAGGAGGTACGAAGTACGGAGAGTGACAGAAAAAACTCACTTTGCCTTATGATGAATCTCTTGAGATAGAAAAAGCGAGGTCGAGGGCGAAGAGAGTACCCTGAAGGCAACCAATACTTCCGGTGCACATAAGATATGCATCTTATTCCAGGGAGCCTTGCGATAAACCGACCCAGAGGCGATGCCCGATACCGCCAACAGAGATGGTACATTAGGGCGAGGGCGCCAAATGCTCCACACAGGGACATGGCGCTGGATGTGACTCCGATAAAGATCGACATCACAATTTTTTCAATTATTCCCGTTCCTTCCATTTTCGCTACCACCTCGGGTGAAAAGGCCCCTGCAGTGAATATATAACAGCCATAGGACATTGCACTGCAAAGAAGGAGAGCGAGCACGTGGAAGAACACAATAGCAGTCTCCGAAACTGCACCCAAAGTCAGAACGAAGGAGATGTAATATAAAGCTATTGACGCACTATAGAATAATCCACCAGAATAGTCGATGTGGAAGAGCTTGGGATACACTTTGGTGGAGCTCGCCTCGTAAAGACCGAGCAAGTAGAGTCTAGACGATTATTAACGAAGATATAATCCATTGCGAATTAACTCACCCAGTGGCGATTCCTACTCCGAATACACATTCTACAGTCGTCGCCTCCAGGGATTCCTGTCCGTACATGAGGGCGGATTTTGTCATTCCAACGCTCACCACCAGGACTGTAACAATAATCCGGTATCCCGTCAAAGGAGGATGGATTCCTGCGGCTTGGTGTCGAGCATCGATTTCATCGGAAATATAGTATGGGCGTCTGAAGCCAGTGAGCTTCTCCAGGGATGCCCAGAAGTACTCCATATAATCGACATTAAATAGCCATGTCAAATATCGATTGTTGGCCTCCTCGTATGCCCCAAGAAGGTGGAAACTATCCCAACGTAAGTTGTTGAGAGTCAAGGAAATCAGAAATGTCAAAACTCACAACAAGAATACTACCACTCCGAGAATCCACTCAAGAGTAATAGAAGCAAAGGTGAGGTTGAGATACGATGTTGTAGTTTTGGCCACTGCCAATCCAACGGTTGAGACAATGACAAGGAGGCGGTAAAGTGTCAACTTTGGATGCCACGAAAGACTTGACCCTGCCGACGATACTCGCGATGATACTCGCGATGACAGCCGGGTTGACGGACGGGTGCTGGCGAGGTCGATTGTTGAACCTGGCGGAGGGTAGGAGTAATCTGTTGGTGTTCCGTCCGCCATGTTATGGTTCAGAGTGAGGTACCATAGTTGTTCACTGCCCTGAAACTTATCCTATAATGTTGATTTCATGGTTGTCATTGAATATTGAATATTGAACGTTGAACGTTGAACGTTGAACCGTCGCTCTGATGTCAAAAACTCTCGGCCAACTCCGTAACCATTTGCCATCTTCATCTCTCCCTGCTCACTCTGTTCCCGCTGATTAATCCAAACGAAATTTTTGTCGCTGGGATTGTCTTTGCTCTGTATATCCTGCCAGTAGAGCAGTTCATTGAGGTCATCATCCGTGCTATTTCAACACCTTCCCAAAAGACGGTCTCCAGGCAGTAGCGTGAAGAGCTAACCATGTATAGCTCAAATATCTTTGTGGGTCCAAATTCTCGCTGCATTTCAAGCAAGCCAATGTCGGTGCCACTTACGCACTTTTGTGCACAGAGGGTTGCGTTTTATAATGTGACACGAGAATATTTAGTCCGCAGTTATGAATCAGACCCAAGTCACCCAATGTCAAAACATTAAGTGCAAACGTGTCCTCCGGAATATGCTGCGGGTAAGTAACGCATTTCATTTAAAAAACCGGGCCACCGTTGAGCATGAAAGAGTTTAGGAATCCCTGGCCTCTTGGACATCAATGTCATCTAAAATCACAATTTCTCGACCGGTTGTGAAGATGCGGCCGGTGCAGCGACAGCGTGTTTTCCTAAAGGCGCGAGATGAGCGCTGTAACACTGAAATGTCGGACAGGTCAGTCACCTGTACCCCTCCTTACCTCGTTTACTGACAACTCATTTATTCCTAAGGCTATACGGTTACGAGAAAAGGATCAGGGCAGTCCTGCCCTCCTCTCGCGATACCAATTCAAAGTTGCCGGTACGTCATCTTGGAATAGACTCGTTCTTCTTCAAGTCGACTGATATTATTGACCAGGATAGTCACGGGAATGTCCTTTCACTTATTCTACTACCCATAACTTGCTCTGCGTAGGCCATCTCATGCATTTCCCTCTTTCTACACGATCTAAAGGTCCCCCAACATATTTAGTAAGGTCTGCGAAATCACTTCCCCGGTCTACAAGCGTTTGCGCTACCCACTTATCTCAACAGCGATCGCCCAACTTCTCTACCGTAGGTCCCATCCGTTCAAGGTTAGAAGTATCGTTTTGAAATTCCCCTATAGTCACGACCTTGGTTTTATTCCCCCACTTCACCATCATCCTCTCGACCGCAGTTATCGTCGTCATTTTGAGTCTACGGCCCCTGACCTTGGTATACAAATTGCTCCTCTCCAACACCCATAACTTTCTATGTCAACTTGAATCTCGTCTCGCCAACCGTTTCACGTTACTGCAGGCTTCTTTGGATAATCATCTAGACAGGCTTGTGAAAGATCTTGAAGAGAAAGCGCGAAATCGAAACTTGGAGCCTTCGAAGAACATCACTCAAGTACTCCCCATTTCTCATCCATCGCCCAAAATTCCACCATTACAAAACCATCCGGCTCTAACCCCGAAAGAAGACTCCAATGTCCTCGGAGCTCGAGATGCTTTACAAAAAGATTTCCCAAGAAATCCTCCGGCCGCCTTGGCAGAGTTCGATAACGAGGGCTGGCTCCTTGTCTGTGACCCAGAACTCGGCCATTGCGGAAATCATCCCCTTTTCTGGACGAAGGATAAGGTGGCTCCCACACAAATTTTCGAAATTGAAAATATTCTGACTTCTCTACAGAACATTGTCAAGCCCACGATCAATGCATTGTGAGGTGTCAAATCATCAAATGTGTAGGTGAAACAGGTGTTCCATTATACTCACTTGCCATCATAATCCCACTGCCTGGACAATCCTGGTACTACATCCATAACGCTGTATAATTACAAAACACTAATTTTAACAACAATCTGCGAAGCTGTCCATGATACAACAAACCCATGATACAACAAACAGGAAAGTATGTATGCGACTATTAAAGTTCACAATCGTATCTCGTATGTCCTTTGTCCAATTGATTACCTTGTTGAAACCTAAAAACCTGAACGCGAAACGCGAAGCACCCATTACAAACATGAATGGTATTCAATTTTGGTCCTCAACGAGACTGGCCGCGGCCTTGAGATCTGCCCCCACCATCTCGCGGACAAGGGAGTCAAAGTCGACGCGACGTTTCCATCCGAGGAGACGTTCCGCTTTGGCAGGGTTACCGAGCAAGAGGCTTTAATAGTGAGTGAGGTGGTTAATTTCTGGCATGTCAAGGAAGAAATAAAAGAAGACATACTCGACTTCTGCTGGACGGAAGTATTTCGGGTCTATTTTCACGACCGCTTTACCAGTCTTCACATCGATACCTTGCTCGTCCAAGCCACTGCCTTCCCACCTGATTGCAAGAATATCCAGTAAGATAAAGGTCCACGTGAAGCATTAAAGGACAAACTTAAGCGTGATCCCGACGGCGTCGAAAGACTTATCCACGAACTCGCGTACCGGATGGGTCTCTCCGGTCGCAAGAACGAAATCTTCAGCATTGGGTTGTTGGAGCATCATCCACATACCCTCGACGTAATCGCGAGCTGATGTCATAAAATGTGAGCCCTCTCCATGTAAAAGCGCGTACGAGGCAAATTTGAAGGGTGCGTACCATGGCCCCAATCGCGGCGAGCGTCGATATTTCCAAGGTACAAACACCCCTGCTTGCCCAAGGAAATTTCAGCCGCCGCCCGCGTAATTTTCCTCGTTACAAACGTCCTGCCTCTCCGCGGGCTCTCGTGGTTGAACAAGATACCATTGCACGCATACATCCCATATGCTTCTCGGTAATTGACCACGATCCAGTACGCATATAGTTTAGCGCATCCATACGGTGATCGGGGATAAAATGGGGTGGTTTCGCTCTGGGGAGTTTCGACGACTTTACCATAGAGCTCCGAGGTTGATGCTTGATAGAATTTGACGTGCTTCTCAAGCCCACATGTCCGGATGGCATCGAGTAGGCGAAGAGTGCCTAGGCCATCGACGTCCCCCGTGTATTCTGCCATCTCGAAGGAGACTTTTACGTGCGATTGGGCACCTAGATTGTACACTTCGGTAGGCTGTACTTGTGCGATGATGTACACGAGATTGGTGCTATCGCTCAAGTCTCCGTAGTGCAGTTTGAACTTGTTGGGATCTGCGTATATGCGCCGCATCAGCGAGAGCATGCTCCGCAACAGGCATAGACGCACGCTCGTGTTGATCCTCATATAAGTGGTGAAGCCGTCCAGTATTGAAGCTTGATGACCGGCGAATTATTCCATGGACCTGGTAGCCCTTCTCCAACAGGAGCTCTGTCCTGTGTTATGACTTGCATAAGGGTGTGTCGCATGCCCCATCAAGGGAGGACTCACAAATAAGATCCATCCTGCCCCGTAATGCCTGTTCCCAATTCTCAAAGGTCAGTAGAGCACCACCACCAATGGAGACACCCATACCTGAAATTAAGGCGACTTTTCGCTTTTGGTACTCCTCAACAGGAGGCAAATTGAGTCTGGCAAAGGCGGGAGGCATGACGTCGATCAAGGACATGGTGGTGGTTGTGGATCAAGGAATGCAGCAGGGATCGTTCAGAACTTGATTTAGTTGAGCGCGTATAGATTGGTATGTACGTAAATGCATCGGAGACTTGTAATCACGGATGTTTTATGATAAAGTCCGTACCGCCTCTCAGAACGCTGTGAGGCGGCCGCTTTCCAGGAGTCGTGGCGCTCGCCCTCCAGGCATGCTGACATTGTCGACGTCTTTAGCTCTCGGGGCTCTATCGATTGGTTGATCCATCCTGACAAGATTGATAGATACGGACAGCCCGGCTTTTGCGTACGCCGCAATTGACGTTATCTAGCCACGACTCATCTCAATTACAGACAAGTTTAAATAAACGATTTAGCCACTTCGGAACAAAGAAAACCTAAGTTTATCCGGCCCTTGTGGCTGCCCCTTCATGCATGCATGCGCTGCTGTAATTGTTGAGGAACGACTTGACAGTGATGGAAGCCCGCAGACACACTAGATTGCGGCCTTGTGTAGCCTTTGTATTGTTCTTGCCGACGGCACGAGATGTGGGTATGAATCAAAGAGGAACATGACATTGCATTAGTATATTGAAGCTCTGCAATGCATTAGATACGGAGGAGCAATCGCTGTGAGGATTCTCCGGAGTGTGGTTTGAATAATTTTAGGATCTGTGCCTTACAGATTCATCTTCTGACGGTGACAGGCCAGACTGGGAGCGTTGAACGTTGACACCCAAAGAAAAGGTAAATTAAATGCGCGTGTAGTCTTGGTATTCATTCAGATGACCCTACTTCAGAAGAGGGAGACGTCTAGAAGCAATTGACTGATGAAGATTTACACAAGGCAACTAGGTCTAGAGGCGATCGTACGACTGTACCCTCAATCGTAATTAGTAAAGATCAAACGAAGCGAGAAATTAACCATTTCACAACAAAAGAAAGCATATATTTGACATCTAAGCGATTGGAGGTTTATCAAAGCATCAGTTCTTGTGACTTCCTGTTCTTGCATTATCGTAATTCTTGAGGAACCACTGAACGGTGAGGTCCAGGGCTATGATCGATCCACTGTCAGCAAACGTAATTAGACAATAGATAACGAAAACACCAACCTTCCTCAAAGGGTGTAAACTGGAAGCCGCCCATCAACGCAAGCAGCTTCTTGTTCGAGGCGGGTTTACGGAATTGGCCATCAGCGCGAGATGTGTCGAACTGTAAACCAGGGATGAGCACAGACAATCTAATCTGTGGACGTCGCAGCTTACACTGTATTCTCCTCTAAACCCAACTGCCTTGACGATGGCGTTTGCAACATCTAAGATGCTCACTTCCTCGTCTTCTCCCACTGGGTAGCATATTCAGATCAAAAAGGATGCAACAGTGAGAATAAATTTACCGGAAAGAATCACAGGTTCCACATCGTTGTATTCACGCAACTGCCAGATGAAGAGCTTCGCGAGGTCATAAGAGAAAATAAACTGGCGAAGAGGTTTTCCCGTTCCCGAAATAACAAATGGGGTCTTATTCTCTACTTCCTAATCAGAAACGAACTCTTTGGTAACCAAAAAACTTACTTTTCGCAAGGTAACATTTGTGGATAAGCCCAGGAATAACGTGAGAGTCATCTAGATCACTTCCGGGGCGAAAAGGATAAATGAAAAGACAGAAGATACATCAGCAAGAAATACCAACAAGTTATCATTCGGGCCGAACACATTTGTCGGAATTGCTGAGGTGAAATTGCAGCCAAATTCCTCCTTATATGCGCTATGGGGCAGATGCATCGTGATCCTTCCAATCAGAAACTAACGAGAGGCAACGTACTGGTTCTGGACATCGACCATACGTTTTGCGTGGGCATAGCCAAAGTTACTTTCATGCGGAGGCCCACTGTGGATCTTGTTTTCGTCCAGAGGGTATTCGACCTTATCGGGGAAGACACAAGTCGATAGACATGAGATGACCTTCTCGACTTTGTGTTCGTATGAGACGTGTAGCACGTTATCGTTGATAAGAATGTTGTCTCGCAGGAACGTCAACTGATGACAAGACGGGGGTTGAGCCGATCATAAAATACGACGAGGATTCACGAACGTACCTTATATTTCATATTCTTGAACAAGCCCCCAACTGCGATAGAAGATAGGTGATCTGAGCAAGATGTCGGATAGTCCGTACGCACCTAGGGCAGCCAGATGAATGACATGGGTGGGTTTGTACTTTTCGTACAGCTTGCGCGTCTGTGCGGGATCCCTTCAATAGACAGGATGAACATCGGTCGCCGTACTAAAGGTCGGGCAACGTACCTCAGATCCCCTTCAGAAGAGCCGGCGAAGATCCAGGTTTCCCCTGGTTGCTTGCCAAATCGCGACCCCTCGGGCTCTGTGTTGATGACATGCTCGATGGCCTTTCCGACAAGGCCAGTTCCACCAGTAACAAGGATGACGTTGGGCATTTCTATGGATTGGATTTTGAAATGGACCAGCGGTAAGATCACCAACAAAGCCCACATAAACTGCTTACCTTTGTTCACCGCAACCTACGGAATCGGGGTGAAGATGGGGGAAATCCTCAGGAATATGGACATCAAGGTTTTATCAGATAATTAAATCTTGTCTTTCATGGGATCCCACGTGATTGGAGGCGACACGGAGTTGGGACTCGGAAGCGATGCCATCTTTAACTTTGACTCCCATCTCTTCCCAATGAACTGCAAAAAAATAGCCACGGAGGTCTACGAGCTTGCTGGACAAGAATCAGACCCACTCGCACCGCTGGTCAAGGAGGCGTTGGAGGTCATTGATCAGTGCTTGGACACCCATGGGTGGGTCCTAGAACTGTACTTCTCTAGTGGAGCTGTTATATGACGAGTTCTCTACCCGAAGGCCAGCGAACGTTGCTTTAAGTTATAATGGAGGAAAGGATTGTGAGTCGGGTTCATTTTTTATGTCGGGGTTGAACGAGACTTATCACATCGTTATTATTACAGGTACTGTCCTTCTCTATCTATATGCTGGAGCCATCGCACGAAGGTTAAAAGAGGGCGAGACAATGAAGCCTATTCACGCTATCTACATTCCCGTTCCGTCGCCTTTCCAAGCCCTGGAGGACTTTATTGAAGAAACGACAAAAGCATACCACATGAGTCTATTCTCATGTAGACCAAAAGTGCCCCAAGTAGAGAGCGTTAACACACCGGTACCCCCACCAAACGGCACCTCCTCCGACCACATCAAGGCCGCCCCGAAGCCTGTCGGAATATCCAAAGCCGGCGAGGGCATACTGAAGGCGTTGGAGGCTTATAAAGAACAGTTCCCCGATATCAGCGCGATATTAATAGGAACGCGCCGGACCGACCCACATGGTGGTGAGTTTCCTCTTCCTTTCCCATTTTATCTTTTTTTCTCGGTCCTATGCCGTGCTAGATGGAAATCATTAATCAACTTCCCACCAACAGCAAAATTGTCCCACCGAACCATGACTGATCCTGGGTGGCCGCGATACGAGCGTGTAAATCCCATTATTGACTGGTCGTACAGCGATGTATGGTCCTTCCTTCGGCGTCTAAAAGTCCCATACTGCGGTTTGTATGACGAAGGGTAAGTGGCGAATCATCGCCTCAACTCTGAAAGGCATCCACCCTCAACTCAATTTCTTTCAGATACACATCATTAGGATCCACATTTAACACATTCCCAAACCCTGCCCTTCTCATCCCATGCTCCCCGACAGCAATAGAAACACCGCTAACTGCCTCATCCCTCGTTACCCCATCTACGACCCTCTCACAAGTCATGTCAACAACGCACACTGAGCCTTCTTCAGAGGGCAGCCCACTCATTTCTCCCACCAGCGCTCTGCGTTCCTTGACGGCCTCTACACATAGTCGGCCTAACGGTTCTCTCCCAGATTCGATTACTGGTTGTATAACTTCCCTACCGTTGACGGTCAACACTACAAGCTGCACTCCAACAAATGGGGCTTCTCATAAAACACCGTCAGCGCCAAAGTATCTCCCTGCATATGAGTTGAAAGATGGGAATTTGGAGAGAGCAGGAAGGGGATCAGCCCAGCCTGCAGTTAATGCTGCGAAGCAATGAAACTAGGCTTTGGTTGGTGTACTATATAATAAACTTTCGCTAACCAAGCAAGGACGGCTAGATTGGTATAAACTTACATATGCACTAAATTTATAGTAGACGATTCTTGTTGAGGCTATACTTACCTCGAACTCATTTCAATGGATCGAAATGTCTTCCATCAAGGACCATATTTTAAATCTAATAAATTATACAGGAAGCCATGTATGTGCTATCTATTATACGTATGTCATCTCGAGTAAAGCAACTAAAAACACAAGTCCAGTTGCTAACTTTACACCACAACAAGTGGTTCGGGGCAGGGTAGAGCTTGTACCTGATGAAGAGCGCGTATCGGGTAGGCGGGCGCTGACCAGCGTTGAATGACAGTTTTGGAATTATGTAAGAACCGCTCAAGGGGATGACTCGGACGAAACGACTACTGCTTGGTGGTGTCTTTCTCCCCAGTCTCGAGATCATCCATCTTAACACGCTCATATGATCCTCTGCGGGATGTTGTTACAGCTGGCTGGGATTCTTGGTGCTTGACCCAGGTGTAGAGGATCGAACCGAGAAGTATGATAGCAATAGAAGATGCACGTCCGCTGTAATGTTTTATCAGATCCTTTCCATAATGTGAAGGCGGGACGAGGGTAAGAACCTTGTGATGATGTCGTGGAACAACCACATCCCCAAAAGCGACGCAGCGACACCGCGGACAGCAGATGACACCATGTGCGTGATCGGCGATGTAACCTTGATAGACAACAAGCTTGCAATGCTCATCATAAAACCAAGAACGCCCTATATCCGAAGGAGAACGAAACAAAGTATCAATACTGTGTAGATAATTATATAACAACAACCCACCGTGATGAGCGAACCCCAGAGAAAGGTGCTGAGAGGAGACATACTGCCTTGTGTTACCACGAGTTCATTGACGCCGAAAAGGAGCTTGATCACGTCCTTGCCTTCACCCGCGATAATGAGAAGGGGTGCCAAGAGTGCGGCACTAAGGAGGTTCGTGTACCAGGATAGAGCGAGCGCACTTCCGCCGACAATATCCAAGCTCTGCTTGATGACGACCGAATGTGTCGCTGTGAGTGCTGAGCTGGCAACGCCGAAGCCAACTCCAATCCAGGAGAGAGGTGTACCATCGAGGAAGACACCCACAAAGAAGCCGCAAGTGACGAGACCGCAACAGAGGAGGATGCGCAAGGAAGGGCGGGATTGGAGGAAGACGAAGGAGGTGCACACGGTGAATGGGAGGACAAGGCCTCTGGCGACTTGGTAGAAGGAAGCGTCGACATATTTCAGAGTGTAATTGGAGAAGCTGTAAAGTCGTTAATTCCATTCCGTTCATACATACACAATATGAAGAACTGACCTGAGCCCAAAAACATTCAAGCCGACCATTGGTATGAGACCTTTGCATGTTTCCAGGTCGAGTGTGAGCTTGTCTGGCAGCAAGCGGAGTGCGTCCGACACCACAAAAAGCAAAGCAGCGATGGCGAGCTGTGCCCAGAGGAAGAACAAGGGCGTTGTGGTTATATTAAGAACCCATTTGTTACTTGGACGTGTCAGAAAACCTTTGAGTTCAATGAGCGTGAAAGACGTACGCCATCACCATCTACAAAGCAAAATTATTTAATATCAGTCTGATAAAATTCTAAAGAGTTGCTCACCGACAGCGCCGCGACGAGGTAGAAAACGACTACACCCGTCTAAATCTGCCTTGAGCCAGTGTTTCTAAGATCAAAGAATGGACATACGACGAGCGCCTTTGAGGCTGGTTTCGTGGGCGAAGTTGGGGGAGCCATGAGTAAAGGACAGGTGTGAAGTTACTAAGAACTTGATGGAAGAGAAAAGATATGTATGTACACAGACAGCGGGCCTTGTTTCGACTTTGCCGGTAAAAGACACCGAAGAAATTGCCAAGGAAAGCCGTGAGAATTTCAATCTGCTGTTTTACGCGTCTTCGTGTCCAACCACGATCACGCTCAATGTCGTCTGAACCAGCAAGATCACCACCGCCAGCAACGAATGGCATCCAGGCACCATGTTAGTTTTTAAATCATATCACCACACAAAAAGTCTTCATTTAGACTGACTAGATCCACTCGTAAGACCCTGATGACACCATCCGGATATTGCTCGCGACGGACAACCACATTGGTTATATGGAACGCGACCCAGTACGGGGACAAGATTCTATCAATACATTCCGAGAAATCCTCCAGTTGGCTGTAAAAAACGACGTGAGCTTCTGAGCATCATGGCTACCTGTGGTCTGACAACCTTGTAGGTTGACTTTATCCTTCTTGCAGGAGATTTATTCCATGAGAACAAACCTTCAAGGGATTGTCTATACCAAACTACCGCTCTCCTTCGTGAATACACGCTTGGAGACAAACCGGTTCAGGTTGAACTGCTGAGTGATCCTTTGGAGGGAAAGGCTGAAGGATTTACGTACGTCCTTGCCCCTGTTTTTTTTTGTTTTTCTCGCGCTCTAAGACAGCCACAGATTCCCAGCCATTAATTATGAAGATCCGAATTTAAACATCGGTATACCCGTGTTTTCAATCCACGGAAACCACGATGACCCACAGGGCACGGGAGCAGTGAGTCAAATATACTTCTCTGATGCACAACCCCACAAACCACCATCTGACAGGAAGGGGCTTTGTGCGCCCTCGATATTCTCTCTGTGAGCGGCCTTATCAACTACATGGGGAAGATCGACCTGCCCCTAACGGAAGCCGACGCGCCAACGACAGGCATCGCCGTCCGTCCTGTCCTCCTTCGCAAAGGCAAAACCCATCTCGGCTTGTACGGTATTGGCAATGTCAAGGACCAGAGAATGCATTTTGAACTGCGGAGTAACCGTGTTCGCATGTTCATGCCCCGAGACAAGGATAAATGGTTCAATATGTTACTTCTGCACCAGAATCGGTAGGTTTCAGTACTCGTATAAATGCAGCACGATACTCATGATCTATTAGAGTCAAGCACGGTCCCCAGGAGTTTGTTCCAGAAGGGATGTTCGACGACAGCGTCGACTTGGTTGTTTGGGGCCATGAACACGATTGTCGAATTATTCCTGAGCCAGTCGCAGGGAAAAACTACTATATTACCCAACCTGGATCTTCAGTTGCAACGTCGCTCGCAGATGGTGAAGCCATTGAAAAGTCGGTTTAACTTATTTCTTCTTTTGGCTTGAACTCACTCAAATGGCAGACATGTCGCGTTGCTTCAAATCCAAGGCAAGGAATTCCAGTTAACACCACTACCGCTTCGTACCGTCCGGCCATTCGTACTGGAAGAAGTCATCTTAGCTGACCAAGAAGGTGTTGACCTCAACGACCAAATGGAAATTACAAAGTTCCTGAAAGCAAAGGTCAACGTATTGATCGACCAAGCCAATCAACTATGGGACGAAAGAAATGATCAGGCCTTAGAAGATGGGGAGCCGGAGCTACCCAGGATGCTTCCCCTCGTCCGACTTAAGGTATCTACCTTTCTTTATACTTATTCCCCTCGCTGACCCCACCTTAGGTTGACACAACAGGCGTGACCGAGACCTCTAACCCCATCCGTTTCGGGCAGGAGTTCCAGGGCCGTATTGCCAACCCACGCGACCTGCTCGTTTTCCACCGCTCCAAAAATGCTGCGTCGCGTTCTGCAAAAGTAGCCATCGACCAACCCGAGTTGAGTATCGATGACCCCGACTTAACCATCTCGGAAAAATTGGCAAAGGTACGCGTGGGGACTTTGGTCAAAGAATATTTGGCCGCGCAGGAGCTGCAGCTATTGGGTGAAGGAGGGATGTCGGATGCTATCCAGATGTTTGTGGAGAAAGACGATATTCATGCTATTCAAACGTGTGTTGCTTTCTTACTCCTTCCTGGTGGCGAGTGGGCATTGACAAGAAGTTCAGACACGTGACCAAGGCCCTCAAGGTGTTGATGAAGAACGTCCAGCCAACCGAAGACGTCGAAGTCGACGAAAACGAGTTGGAGGATATGTTAGTAAAAGCCAAGGAGCAGCAGGACAAGGAATACTTGGAAAGCGCAAAGGCAGCTAAATCATCCAAAGCCAAGGTCTACTCGCTCCAACTTTCTCTCCTTGCCTTTAAACTGAAGTGCTTTTATTCAGGGTAAATCAAAAACCCGAGGTTCCGACTCGGAGGATTCCATGCTCATGGACATTGATGCCCCCCTTGCCTCAGATTTCGAAGAGCTGGACTCGGACGAGGCTCCTCCCCCGCCTAAGAAGAGGGGCGCCGCGGCTTCAAAGGCCAAGGCACCAGCGAAGAAAGCTCCTGCAAAAAAAGCTCCTGCAAAAGGGAAAGGAAAGAAGGTCCAGGTGAGGGTTCATCACGGTCTTGGTCTTTCACAAGCACTGACTGTTTTTCCGATCTGTACAAATAGAGCGAATCGGATGAGGCCATCGAACTGGACGACGATGACGAGGAAGAAGAGGAAGCACCTAAGCCTACGAAGCGGACAAATCGTGCTGCTGTGTTGAGGTGGGAATCCAGTTTAACCTACAAGCGGCTATTTTCTAATGCATTCTCACAGCCAACCTGCCCCGAAAAAGGCGCCTGCAAAGAAGAAAGCTGCAACGGCTAAACAATCTCAGATTACGTTTGCACCTGCTGGAAGGTCTTCACGAGCAGCAGCGACAAAGGCACGAGGGAAAATGGTTGTGAGTAGTTGATACCAAGTCACTTCACCCACATTTATCTTCAATTAGGTTGATGATGACGACGATGACGATGATGACGATTGATCTGCTACAATCTTGTTGAACGCAGATGTGTAAATGTTATCGCCAGTTTAATTTTTTCATCCATGCGCCTGAAAATCAGCGATTCGTAAGGAGATCTTCATGCGCCTTCGGTTGCCAAGCGGCTTTTGTTGTTTTCGTTCAGGTTGCAGAAGTGTTTTTTCCTTTTATATATTTTCACCTGCAAGTGCTATGCTTTACAAGGGGGTATTCTCACGCGAAACTAGCTGACGCGTTATGCATCGACCACCCTCAAAATAGATAGCATTGAATTCTTAAGAGTAAGCCTCTTGTCTTCATTCGGGATATGGGCGCCTCCTTATGGTGTTGTTTGTGAACCGTTACCAAGGGCGCCACAGATAAATGCAAATGCTACTATACTGGAAAGCCCGTTTTATACTCTCACGCGGAGGAGGGGACCTTTATCCCCTTGTGAGGTTCGTTGTCATGCCCCTTAAGTCTAGCGCCCATGCCATCGCAGTCTGCGCGTCCCAGGGTCGCCCTTGTCGCCGGCCTTGAGACTTTGGTGAGAATGACAACCGTTGTGATGTATTCTTGGGAATGCTTTTTATTCTTGTCAAAACATGGTTCGCTGCGGTTGTCATATAACCTCACGGCAAGCTTGTGCCCTTGTTCTAACTTCATATATGAAGACTCAGAAAAGTCGGCGAAGAGATCCCATAACGCAAACTCACTCTTTAAATTGATTGTTGGTATGATTATTCCGAAAATGGATATTCACTGATCTTGGAGTTTTTGCAGATCCATTTTCCTTACTGTCATGGAACAGCGTTTTATGCAGACATATGCACCTATGCCGATATCTTACCCAAGCCATGAACTGGAACCCAACTATCCCGGCATTTATTTCAACTCCAGGGACAAAATGTTGGAAATAGACATGTACATCGAGCAGTTCCGGGTTCACCCTCCGTACAAGGGGCTGGCGGAGTATCTCCACCACTACTACCCTAAAGCCCTCTTACGCATCAGCCTCTGGGATTGGCGGCGTGACGAGGTGCGCCAAGACCCAATCCAGCTGGATCCCAAGATCGTCCAGGACCTACGCAAGAATTTTATGCTTTTGTGCCAGCATATTTCCAAGTGGTGCGAAGTCCGCTTCGACCTCCCTTTCCTTGCAGCTGTGTCGTATCAAAGTCCCAACGACACCTCCGGAATCGGCTTACCCAAATCCTTGCGCAAACTGGAGGTCAGGGAGATGAGTTCGGTTAATGCACAACTCGTGAATTCGCTTCACTCATTTTTGGATCAATTGTGGAGAGACATGGATTTCATGCCATACCCCAATCTTCGGATCATGGAAACCGCGGAACCGGAATTCGACACACGGATGTTCCCTGGTCTTCGGTATAGAAAACTTTCAGAATTATGCCTCGATACTATCTGCTCTGCTGCTCAGGTCGTCGATCTACTCTCCCTCTGTCCGACCCTACGTAAAGCGGTCTTCAATGAGCTCGTTGGGCCGAAACCGCGTGGTCACACCACGCCGATTACCTGTACATACCTCAGACACTTGACACTCGAGAACGACAACATCAGCTTTGATCAAGGCGAGAATAACCCTTACATAGGTATGATTTGGGAGGTTCTTCGAAAGATAAATGCTCCTGCACTCAACGAACTTTCCCTCGGATACGAGGACATTTGGAGTACCTCCGTATTTGATAGGTTTATCGGAAACTCTAAATGTGGACTCGAGAAACTACGACTCGTCGGTATAAAAATGTCTGATAAAGACCTTTACCGCGCTCTTGCAAAAAATCAGCATCTCCGAGAACTTACGGTCCAGGGACAATCGGCCCACGGAGAATACTATGACCTTATGTTTCCTATGGATCTCTTAGAAAGGATGACGCACAACGGAGACTGGAATTGCCTTTGCCCACATCTACAACGGTTGGAGGTAGCATACCCCTCGATCCAAAGGTCAGACTCATTCCGAAGGATGCTACAGTGCCGTAGTCCACTCCGCTTGCGGTTTATAAACCTCATCAGCACTCGGGATATTGACCCTGCCGATTTCCAAGCCCTTGAGGAGCTTGCGAAGAAGGGTCTCTCAGTTTACTTTGATGGGTCGCCCGCGCAATTCCCAGTGCGTCGTTTTCAGTCAAACTGGAGCCACTACATGCCGCGTTGATCATGGGTTCGTCTAATCCTGAATCTCTGGATCACAGAGGCATAATATAACCTTTGAAGGCTAATATGTATATATAGGATCAGGGACTAGTGGCCTTTTACTCGTTCACTGTAGCGACTTGGACTTTTTCAAAACATTGTGACAAGTATGGGTTATATATCACTTGTGCTACTCTCATTTTCAATGCGATGAAATGACCACATCCTACTGGACTCAATAACATGAGTATCATATTTGGAAAATTGTCACCTCGGTACTTGGTATACCGGCGTAAACGTGTACAAAGTCGGCTTTTGTCTTGTCCAAAGATGCCTCCACCCCATCACCATGGTACCAGCACTTCCACCAGAGATAATTCGCGAGATTTTATCTTTTGCCCTTCCCTTTCGCGACACAAGATCAAACCTCCTGACTACTTCCTCTCTTTTCTGTGATATTTCCCAAAGCATCCTTTACACTCACCTCCATTTTACCTCTCGACCCCAGCTTTCTTCCTTCATTGGGGTGTACGGCACTTCGGGATGCCATGTATCCTATGCTCCCCGTTCTGTAAAACTGGATATCGCGGGCGTTGGGTCTAATCTTTTTTTGGACCTTTACAGCTTATTTTCCCAGTGTTTTTGCAACGTCGTAGAACGAGACGAGATGGGCAGGCTTATTCTGGACTCGTTGCAACTCCGAATGGACTCACATGTCTTCGACCCCCGGCTAGAGATGATATATTCCGCTCTTTCGCTGATAAGGTAGCCCATCAAATGTACAACTCACAGAAACGTTCTAATGATCCCAAGCCCTCGGCGGTTTTCTTGGACAGGACCTGATCCGCCTCATCATTTCTCAATCGCTGTATGTCTATGAAAACAATTTGACTTTGTTCAAGACTTGGAACTCATTTTTTGTCTCCACATATTCGCCAAGATCGTCCCGCAGGCAGTACTTCATCTTTTTCGAGTTCTCTGTAGCTACACGAATCTCACGTACCTCAAACTCACTCACCTTACCATGGCGTCCCAGCCAACAAGTGCCAGTGGCTTACCAATTATCCCATCTCTTCAGATCCTCCACCTTGGTCAGGTGGTTTTCCTTCAACCATTGATGGTTTTGAATTTCATTCTTGACCCACGTATGAAAGTTCTTCTGGTAACCATAGTTAATTACTGATGCACCCATTCTGAAATTAGACGTGAAAGATTTGAGGAGTGTCCACCTCGTGGACGCCTACAGCGAAAGTATTTGGGGCCCACGACTCAGACGATCGGATATAGAATTCGTAGCGATCCAGTCCCTCGGCGGTGACAAACCCTTTTTAGATTCCAAAGGCGTTTCCAATATGACCTCAAACGAGATCATTGATAACATCCGCAACATTGTCATCTGCGAGGCAAAGACTGAACGTATCATTGGAGGAGACCGTGTTGAGGATCGGGCCGCACTCCTCTAGTTTCTTATTTAACCTTGACGTATGGGACCTAGGCACGGTGCCGTGATAACGGCTGAAGGTCAATGGTGAGTCATTTCCTCCGACAGTTTTCGGGTCATTCCCATCTGTTATTGTTAGGTATTCATAGCAGCATGGCGCAGTGGTAGCGCGCGGGGCCCATAACCCCGAGGTCACTCGATCGAAACGAGTTGCTGCTATTATGAATTCAAAGAGTTTGCCCATTTTTTATCCCGCCCCAAGAGACAGCAACTGTTACTTATGATTCCAGAATGGCATTATGACGTAACCATTAGACACTCCAATGGGTTCAAACCCAAGGGATACATTATTTTCCATTTTTTCGATAATCACTGTAATTCCCATAATGGTAATACTAGTAAGGCCCACCAATTTGCCAACAAACTACCATTCAAATATTTCAGTGAACTGAGAGGGTTCAGGAGGCCCGAGTGTATTTCTGCTCGATATGATGCGCGGCATTCCCACCGGCCTGTGATGCAGGGTGGGGTACGTCCATTTCTTGATATCACGGAAGTCGCAGGGGTGAATGAAGATACTTAGGCATTTATACCTGAGGGCACGAAGACAACTTTTCCTCATAGTTCGTCATGTTCAAGGATTATCGTTTCGAGGCCTTCCTTGGACTGTGATAGAATCAGAATAGCGGATCCCAGAGGCTCAAGAACCAACGCCGATTTAGAATGAAGCAAAACTCCATCTTGAAGGAGCCATGAAATTCTTTGATTTGACTCCCGGAACGGCAAGGGGGAGGTAGAGGCAAGTGTGCCTAGATTTGTTGCAAGAACAAGAGCATTGAACCCGCTTATCCAAACACCCATATCTATGGTCTCGTGGGTAATGTGTAAGCTTTCTCCGTCGAAAAGGTAGGGAACTAGATCTGGAAGAAGTTTAGCAAGCGTAGAAGCGTATTGCTTGATGTCTATGGGAGTTGGGTCTATCCACGGTACAATACCTGTCATCCAGCATATCAGAAAAAAAGGTTGTTGAAGGTAAATAGAGCATTACCTCGAGCCCCATGATTGATGCTAAGTAATGCTTGCGCCAGCCATTCCCTTCCTGTCGGCGGTCTGCTCCAGAATCTGGATTTCCAATGAGTATACCCTCGCCATACAACAAAAGAAGGGCATACTCCTCGCCTCCAAAGGCCTGCGTCACTGCCCATATGAATTTCGTTTTCTCCCATCCGAGAATGCGCAGCCGAGTCCTCGCTTCATCCAGTCTTTTCGAGATGTCGTCGAATCGACCTTCACAGTTATCGCATCCGCAACAACCGAAATCTTTGGTGCAGGGCGTGTTGTACTTCGTGGAGAAGGTAACATTATTGCCGATCATGTAAATGTCAGGAAGGATAATATCGGCACCAGAAACGTAGTCCTCGAAGAAGTGGTCTGCACAGTTGAGCGCGATTGACACAGGATGGTAACCATCGAGTTCATGAATGAGGTCGTACGCCGCCTTCGTTGCAGTTAGCGGGTCTCCAGGACCGTCTGGCTCATCTGCAGTGTACCATAGCAGCAAATTCTTGCGATGCTTTAACGATTTAACTTGAGCAGAAACAGACTCCAGATCCTGGTAGGAACTAGCGAGCATTATTTGATAGAATACTTGATATAGGAGCTTGAACAGACTTACTGCCGCATATCGTACATCAAGTATAGACCGAGATCGTCCATATAGTCAAGGATTGCATTAAAAGCAGTCATGTTATCGAATGGTGGCACAGGATGGACCGTGTTGAATCTACACAAGCGCTTGTCAGCGCCGATGTCGACAACATTTCAATCCTTTGATTACCCTTGTGACTTAATTTCATGAAGGATAGACAGATTTCCAGCAAGATATCCTCCAAAGTCTGTATAAAATCCGATTGGGAAAATAGGCTGGAATGTCCTGTTGGTCGCTCTCGTCATGAGGGCACCAGTCTTTCGATCCATAGATGTCACGGAGCCTGATATTGGGGTTGGGAGATATAGGAGAGGGGCGGAAGTGACAAGTATTTCATGCGGTGAAGAGTATGATTCCAATTCCGCAGAGCACTTTAGAGTGAAGGGTTGACGGCGTGGAAGCAGGTGACACAGGGACAGGGGGAATTCGAGGTTGGTTGAATTTATCTGGATATTTTTATGGACAGAGCGGAGACCCTCAATGTCGATATTCAGGGTTATTGTTGCTACTGGGGTAGTCAAAGGTGATGCATATCGAAGCGGGTCCAGCGTTGCGAGAGTATCAACAAGCACGGAGGCCGAAGATGCACAATCATCACCTTCGAGGTACAACTGCATCCTAGGCAGGCACTGGAATGCAAATGACTCAGAAGGTCCAAGTAGGGCTTCATCATGCTGAAATCTGCCAAATGGTGTGTGAATGGCCCCATGCCGATGCTCTTCGTTGTAATACTTTCCGCACCTAAATGATAAATATTAAGTCCAAAATGTTTAGTCTCGATGACACTTGAGTTCTCGCGGAGATTACCCACCAAGTCTGTCCAAGTACGCCAAAAATTCTCCGTAGAGAGATGAGGTAGAAAATGAGGAACATCAGATACTGGTGTAGACTTTTGAATCCATAACGCGGAGCGGAGGAAACACCTTCATTAAACCATGAACCCGACATATTGAATTCAGTTCAATAGGCGTAAAGGGTACATATTTCTCGCCAGAGTGAGAGGACAAGGATTAATATGAACTTCGGAAATCACATGACCAAACATTTCACATTATAATTACTTACAACTCTTTAGCGCAACAGGCAAACAACATAAAGTGATCTCTTGAGTAAATATAAGGCAGCGAGCAGCCGCAATGTCAAGGAGCTCCGCATTCGGTCGAGGTATTCAATGTATGTAATATGCTCCTTGTAGTTAGTTCACATAAAATGGCCATGAATGTACTAAATACTTGACCATAAATTTCATCCGACCCAGATCAATGTCCCCAGACCAAGGCCCCGCTTCCCGGCCGCCCGAACAGCACAGACAAAACAGGGCCCACCAGCACGTCGAATAACAGCATTCCTCCCACGCTCAGAGCACCAGGCCCTCGCTAGCACCTCAGCGCCTTTGCCCGTCGCATTTATAATCATTACATCTTGCAGGCCCCGGGAAACTGATGATATTTGGTGTCCGTTTATGGTATTTTGCCGTTTGCGCCGTCAAATTTCAAGGAAATCCCTTCGGACCACCTGGCATAAATAGCTTAGTTCAAAAGCTGTCGATTGGCACCCATTTTGTCCCAGAATTCCCAGTCAATGCGTGGGAAAATGAGGTTTAGTGTAAAAATGTGCGGATTTGAGGCCCAAATTTGATGGATTTGCGGATTTGAGGGCTCAATTTGAGTGTTTTTTTTTTCTATATATCCTTATTATCTCAAGAACGAAGGCAGCTGGGAGTCTCAAACTTGGCAGACATCTTCGCCTTGCCTCAAGCTATCGTTTTGTGCATTCTGAAGTTTTTCTGTGCTCGGTGACGGGCGTGACCCCTCATCATCGTTTCGCGCCCGCCAAGGACACCAAATATCATCAGCTTCCCGGGGCCTCATCTTGCCCACTGTCACTTCCCGAATCCGAGTCATTCGACCACTGCTTATGGTCCTCGAGTTGCTCGATAGACCAGATGTTCTTCTGATAAAGCGGTAGCTCACGGAAGTGCACCTCATGCGGTCCCTTGGGCCCCGGGTGGCATGGCGGTGGTGTCACAAAGACGGGGTTCGTGAGCAGCGTGTATGTGATGGGACGGTCGGGATTGTCATCTATGATGAACTCGAGACTGGAGCGGTACTTGGTCTCATTCTCGATGTTGAGGTCTTGTGCGCTATTCCGAGCAGCCGTAGCCCTAATATTGACGTCCAGCGGGAGCTTGCGCAGCTTGATACTTTTGGAGTTGGCAAACGCTAATGTCGTGTACGGGTGGCTCGGGAATGATCCATCGACTCGAATCCCTCATGTCGGCCATGTAGGAGTTGATCTCTTCATTGGGCTGGATATTAGTTGCATCATGATGGTCGCGGTCGTCCCACTCATAGACGCGATCACGATCATTGATGTCAGACTTGTGATCAAAGGGCGAAATATTGCGCGCTAAGATACGAATGTGGCGTGGCTTCCGCGAGTCTTCTAGGGATGGTTCAAACTCAACGGGAGGACAGGGCCCGATCCATCCGCATAGGCCTTGGACGCCAGGCAGACAGCCTAGCACCCTACCAAGGACTGAGCAACAACGCCAATAAGACCGCATTGGAAGGGACAATCCACATTCATAGTAGTGAGCGATACCCACTTTGTCCCTGATGCTTGGGGTAGAGAGGACCAACGCCGACATGATTTTGAAGGCAAACCATTTTCCAGGAAGCACGAGGCCAAACAACCAGTCGTGTAAATGGATATTGACAGTTCCCCCACCCCTGAGTTCACTGTACACATCCTCGGCATAGTCGCGTACTTCGTTGATGTATGGCCACTTGAGCTTTGCCGCGAACAATAAAAGACCCTCAACCTGCTGTTCGTGGATTACCGAATGTAATTCAGGTACTTTGCCGACAATTTCAAAGTCCTCCTCGAGAAAGTCGGAGCGCATGGCATGCCGCTTCGCCTGATCCGTTTCAGCATTGATGGCCTTGACAGTTTCGTTGATTTTCGCTTTGGCATCTGCCAACCCCTGTCGCATTGCCGCGGTTGCATCTTTGCCGGCAACATGCAGTGCCATCTCGTACGCCTTCTCTGCTTGCTTGCTGGACCCCAGCTTCATTTTTGCCATCCCCAGCCGGGACCATGCCTTGGCATACTTGGGATCAAGCTGCGTCGCTACGTAGGCATCTTCTTCTGCGTTTTCCCAGTTCTCCAGTGCCAACTGTGCTGCCGCTCTGTTGCACCGGTAGACAGCATCGGTAAGGTCAACCTTCATGGCTTCCGTATACAAGTCAGATGCCGCTTGATAGTTCTTCCTCTTCCAGGCCTCGTCCCCTCTTTTCTTAAACTCCTCCGCTTTTGCCTTCTCTGCGGGCGTCTCGGGCTTCTTCAGATCTTCTATGGGCACCTTTGCATCCTTCAGGACAATCTTTGCGTGCTTTAGCCATAGGTTTGCGATGATGAGAGTGGCCAGGATGCGTGGAGTGAAGCCAGTCCACCCACCCCCGCCCAGGTTCTTCAGTCGCGTGGTAAGCTCCCAAGCTACAATCACTTGACGCAGGAAGTTCCAGATCCCAATACTGTCGTTGCTGGCAGAGGTTACCCATTGCAATCCGACGCTCGATTCCCCTGTGAAATCGGCGAAGATGTCGGTGCGGTTCAACACGCTGTACAAGTCCCCGATCCAACGGTTTCGATCCCTTTCGTAGGCTGCAACGTACGTGATGCTATGGATACCTGTCAGCTTGTCCCACGGGTCGCAGGTAAGAAATATTGACATACCCAAGAGTGCCCACAATTTGCTTCAAGTCAAGCTCTTCGTCACGATTCCAGCCAAATTTACCTGGGTTGGTTTGGAGCTCGTTAATCCGGCGTAATAGTCTCTTTGCATCCGCGACAGGAAGGCTGGAAGTATTGACAAGTATTGTTTGACGATCCTCCCCACCAGGCTTCAAACTCTCAAAATCCCAACACTCGAGTCCATAGCCCTCGACTGTGACGGTTCCAGGATTGACGTTCTCGAACTTGATGTGGCTTTCGGGGTCGAGTAGGACGTAATCCTCTGAATCGAGAGATTCGTATTTGTCCCTGTATGACCTCTGCATGTATTTCTTCTTCTTGTACAAGTCTTCGCCTGATCAGCATATGGAAGTATTACAGGAGGGGAGTGTACTAACCAAAGCAGGCATGTGATGTGGGCACAAAGCCCTTGTCTTTATCCGACCAATGGTCCCATCTATTCTCGTCTGACTTTTCTCCATCCCAATAGACGTGGGCAGAGCAACGTGCGAGGGGATGGTGTGGACCAATTCGACTGAGAGTCAAAGCTCCCGCACTCTTCTTGTTCACATACAGTTCAATATCCCTGAGCCGTTTCGACAGCTCGTCCAGCTCCTGCTCCTCCACACGTGTTGACTCTCCCTCATTATTGGGTGCTTCGTTTCCCTCTTCCGTCCTCGACCCATCGTCCTCATCTTCTTTGTCCACTGTACCCGCTGAAATGCTCCGACTATCAGACAGCAATTCTGTCCTCGCAGAGATTATCTCCAGCCTAGCACCAGCATGCTCTGAGATATCCTCAAGACCTTGTTCCCCCGCTGTGGCTTCCTGCAATAGTCCCAGACCTCTGACCTCCACCGCCTCGTCAATATCGCTCTGCATCTCCGCCCTCATTCTCAGCTTTACATCCGGAAGTAGACTCTCTAGGCTGTCGTTGAAGCCTCGCACTTCCGCCACTAATGCCATGAATTTTTTACGATCGTTGACCGCCCACTTGGATATACGAGTCATGTGTGTGTTGCGTTGCCTCTCCCGCGCTACGCGACGCAGATTCTCATAGGCACGTCTGAAGACGCCTCCGAGTATAAGCTGACTTTGTGATGGCTGATTATCCTCTGCACTCGTGAATTCACGTTCCGGTGCAACCAGACTTGGCCGTAGTCCGTAAGTATTCTGGAGCCGTTCGGAGTCCTCAAAGACATGCTGAATGCAGCCTAGCAGACGTACAACAGCGCGGTGGACCTCCGTGTTAGTGAGTCGGGCGTCTCTGCCGTTAACGTCATTATCCAGGCCAACGGCGTGGCCCCACGAAAGAAGCCGCACGCGCTCGACTTCCAGCTTGATCGATAGGATCTCGTAGTCCATGCCGTACTGCCGCGTGAAGTTGACCACTTCGAAGACCTGAATGCAGGACTCCCATAGAGCTGCTATACCAATCACTACACCTGCTACTTCCATGGTGGCAAGTAGTTTGGGTGGTGTTGACCTGGGAGATGCGTATCGAGAGCTTGGAGCATAGCTAGATCTCTTGAATAAATATGAAGCAGTGAGCTGCTGAGCAGCACAGCCGCAACGTCATGGAGCTCGGTATTCGGAAGGCAGTGTAACTACGTCGCAACCATCAGATATCAATTGTAGTCTATGTATATGTAGTCTCATCCCCACACGGAGAATTTCCTTATATATCACCATAACGGATGGGGACGTATAGGGCCAGTCGTGTAATTAGAACCGTTGATCAATATATATCGTATGTAAGTACATGTGTGAGGGCGAAATGCAAAAGATACAGTATTTTTGACATTGCGAGCGCAGGGAAGATAGCAAAGATAAGAAAAATTATTCCGTCCTGAATCGAAAAGGAAAACGAGAAAATAGAGTATCCCATAGGTTGAGGGAAGAGAAGGGGCATAGCCGGATAAAGGAACCTTACATCGAACCCCACTGACCAGCTGGTGTCGAGTAACCCCCCTGTGGAAATCCATACCCTTGCATCTGCGGTTGCCCTTGGTTGAAAATGTTCTGGGCAAATTGCTGTTGTTGTTGTTGCTGGTGCTGCTGTTGGAGGAGTTGTTGCTGTTGCTGCTGCTGGAGTTGTTGCTGTAATTGCTGCTGCTGCTGTTGCTGCTGTTGCATTTGCATCGTGGTCATCCCGAGAAATTGGCCCTGCCCACTCGATGAACCGAATTGCATTTGGGGTTGCGACGCAGCCGTGTTCTGGTACGAGAATTGACCATGGTTTGCCGGCTGAGACGGCTGCATCAGCGCCTGCATTTGGGGTTGTGATATCTGGGAGGAAAACTGTTGACTCGGGCTGGGTGTTAGGAGTTGTGGTTGTCCCGAGGGCGATGGAATGAAAGGCTGGCCCGGTGACGGTGTCAAGAGATTCTGACTGGAGGGTGGTTGCATCAATCCTTGTGGCTGGGGTTGGTAGAATGAAGTAGCTGTTTGCTGGTTTATAATCGGGGTAGTTGGTTGTGCCATCGTAGAACCCCTATCCTGACCTGACCCTATATATTGGGCGGAAGACGGCTGGACTTGGGAGGATATTGGAGTCTGTGGCGCAAAGGGTGATCCAGTTGTTGGCTGCGGGAATGGTGATAGCTGTGGCGGGGCGAACGGATTCATTCCAAGTCTTTGGGGCTGAAATGGGTTTATGCCCGTTCCCATGGACGTTATGCCGACGGGGTATCCATTCGATCCCATGGCGCCGTGGATGTAAGGTTGCTGGGTTGCATGAGCGTTAGCAAACGACGAGGTTGTCTGGTATTGAAGTGGTAGCGACGAGTTTTGTGAGGCGAGTGAGTGTATATCATCCCAAACACCTCCCTGGTTGTTCGTCGATGTGGACGCCTGTGCAGGTGGGGGGACTGGCTGGGATACAGACCTGGTTGTGGCTTGGTGTTGCAAAGGACTAGGATGTTGTGGAGTCTGGGAGGATGAAGGTGAAATATGATTCCTAGAAGACGAGGCAGTCGTTGGGGCCGGAGCCTCACTTGGTGTGCTCTTTATTGGCGCAGTGACGGACCGAGATGTTACTGAAGAAGCAGATCGAGAAGGGCCCAACCTCGATGCTACTAGAGCTGATCGGTCCATAAACCTCTTCGTTTCGTATTTGGCTAGCTTGACAAATGAGAGGTTTAATCGGAAGAGATTGGTAGCCAGTTGCTCACATCGTATGTATTGCTCAATCTCGCTATCTCTGTCGGGGTCCTCAAGGTTCGGTGGAGGTGGATGACGGAATTCGTTTGGGTTGTAGATAGCATTGGACTTTGCATTCCCCATTGATCTCATGAACTGTAAACGACGATTAGGGTTGATTTCGTTCACCATGACATACATTACCTCGATTTGCTCATTTGACCAAATGTCCATCATTAAACTTTTGCTGCATCAAAGGAAAGGATCAGTCATTGATGCTTCCATTAATTGTTGTGACAACATACACTTTGGTGATATGTGTTCCGATCCCTCTGTGAATGCTCGCGCAATTCACGCTGTCGTAGAGAGTTAACTGCGAAATGATAAGTGAAATACAGACGTATCTCACCATATAAAGATACCCAAGCTATGAGATGCCCATCGTGGATTCCTAGCCTTGCAATCCGCACAAATATCTGGAAAAACACACTAGGTCAGTGATTGACATCTTGCCCCTGACTTGCAAAACAACTTACTGTTTCCGGGTAACGCGGCTAGTTCCAAGATAAGTTTTTGGTTCCGGTCCTTCTGAAGCTTATTCGTACTGGACATCGATGTCATAAAAAGTGAAAAAGGGCTGTTGTGTGGGGTCCCAATCAAGGGCGTCGCAGACGAGTCACGACGAGTACCACAGCCACAAACAAAAGACTGTGGGTACACGGGCCGACGGCTGCTGGTTTTGATAATGTCGACCCAAACAGAACCTCAGCAAAATAGCAAAACCGAGGCTCTACGCACGTATGGCTCCTACCCATTTTCCACGGACGAAACATACCAGGTGGATACCTTTTAATTCGCCATCTCATTAGATTTTCATGGCCATGATGCTTGCAAGCAAGGTCTAGCTAGTATCTTAGGAGGAGGCACTTTGGATCCAAACTCGCCAGATGATCTGAAAGAAGAGATGTTCAGGCGAACACGCGTCTTCTACTTCAACAAGTGAGCTCATTTGGACGCTTTCGAGTGCATATGTTTATTCACAAGGTGTGTTTCACCAGAATAACTGGCAGTACGATCACCATGGACGAAGCACGCGAATACGAATCATCGCTATCATCTATCACGCAATCAACCAAAGGAGCCGTGGAACCTAATGACGAGAACCGTGTCCTGACATTTTCGGAGCTGGTGGAGTTGATTGAAACTGGGAATGTGGACAAGATACCCAACAACAAGATTATCCCAGAAAGATTGAATGTGAGATATCTTTTTTCTTTCACCCCACTTTGTATCATAAACATACATCTAGGACGCAGCGCCTAGTGAATCTACTGCTCCTGCAAGAAAGAAACCATGGGAGACAGCGGTCGCTGCAGAGTCTTGAAGAAGCCTCGTCATTTAGAACCACATGTTTCCAAGTCTTCAAGGAGTTGTACAGTACGAATCGAGTGCAATCGATTTATTAATCATTTCTATTTTCATGAGGATCAACGCAGGGCAAGAACCGACAAATTGGAGAATGTTCCAGCCTAACATAACAGAGCTACGCCCCCCAAATGATCTAACAGAAACACCTAGAGGGCAACAAAACGATATTTAAAGCAGAAAGGAGGCATAGAGGAGAGGAGAGAGAGAGACAACAGAAAATATATGTGTGTAAGGTGTTTGTTACAACATAGGTAAAAGAGAGACTAACAGCAAGAGGACACAACGAAAACTGTGCGAGATCATAGATATAAGGCAATTTGCAGACGCGCGGAAAGGCAAAAAAAAATATCAGCCTTGGAGAAATTGTTTGGCGGGAAATGAAGCCATTCTTCCCTTTTCTTTCTTTTTTGTTTGGTAGGATCTTCTATACGACCACCATCAAAGAAAAACCAGGGAGGAACGGTCCAGCAAAGATTGAAGTCCAGGCCTTCTTCATTGCCCTGATTGTATGACCGAACAATTCCGATCCTAGCAGACTTTCTTTAAGCCATAACACCCGGATGCCCATCGCGATCCGTCTGACGAGTGAGGCGGGAAAGCGAGCTTTGTTGTTGGATTTTCTTGGATATCCATCATTTGCAGAAACAACTCCAAAAACCAGGCAGGCCGAAAACATGCTATCAGCCGGTGTGACTCCAAATTTGGGACATATAATTCTGCGGTAGGACACGAGGATCATGCAATGATAGCTGTCTGGAGTGATACGCCGAAGGCGAGCTGGCATAATATTGTGTGGGTCCTCCACTTCCGCCCAGAGCGCTTTGCATCAGGGGTGAATTCAAAGGCGAAGCGGTCATGGTGTGCTCAGGTCGGTGGATTGGCGGCTGCAACGGTGTCGAATAAGTGAACGGATCGTGTTGAACCTGGTTATGTGTCGGGAAAAGCTGGGCCGCAACAGAGGATGATGGGATCCGCTGGTGTAATGGCGATTGACCACCGACGAGCATTGGCTGTGGTGGCGGCGCGAATGGCGCAGACGGAAGTCCGCCAACGAGATTTTGCTGTGAATTCGGGCTCTGGGTTGTATACGAGGACCATATGGATTGCTGCGAGAGGTCTTGCGAACCCAACGGCGCAGAATATTGACGAGGCGAGGTCTGGTAGATGTGTCCACCGCTACTACCACCACCTGGGGCATTCGGAGAATTCCCATTTCCAGGAAACATGAGAGGTTGCTCATCGCGGGAGGCAGACCATATAGATTGACTCGGGCGATGGGACAACTCGGACCCAAACAAAAACTTGGGCTGTGGCGCGGTCGATTCAGAAGACGGTGGGGGCAAGCCACCGCCGATGGTCCTGCCGGCAGTACTGAAACCCATAACATCGTTCAACAGGTCCTGTGCTGTGGTTGCAGGGGCTGGTGGGTGTACAACAGCCGGAGTAGTAAGAGCGGGCTTCGCGGGTTGATAATGAGTAGGCGATCTCGGAGAAAGGTTCTTTGGGCTCAAAAGCGGTTTAACTGGCGTTAAAGGAGTGGCATGACTCCTGGGTGATAACACAGGAGAAACGGTCGCTCTACAGAACATGAAAATGTTTAATGAGGTTTTATCATTAAAGAGGCAAGAACTACGAACCGTGGGTCCCAAACAATCTGATCTTCCTCATCATCGTCCACAATCTCGTCGGGCGTATTTAAGAACTTGAATGCATCGCGGACGGGATCGTCATCAGTACGACTCGTGAGTTCCGTCATATCGTCTGCATCAGGGTCGCATTTGGGGTGTAAATCCAAACTATTATCTCTGATCTTGGCAAGCAACTGTTGCTGGCGGATTGGAACATTTGAATCAGCGATACCGTGGCCACGGCCCACGTCCAAATGAGAAGAAGCTACGCGCACTTCTTCAACGGCTTCTGGATTGAACATGATATGGTTGTTGATCAGTAACAAGGGAGAATTCTGCGGAGAAAAATTGAACAGCAGTTTAATTGAGATAGTATTTGAAACAAACCTCCATCTTAGCCAAAGCCCTCCCGTCGTCCAATAAATCGGAGATCCTCATCAGCTGTTCAACATTAGGATGTACCTCTTCTCTTGCATGGATTCCGTCCACTGAGATATTTTCGCTTCTCTTGACCTCGCCCATCAGCTTCCTAAGGGGCAAGAAACCCCGCATCTCAATATCTTCCTCAAGAGGGGCGTTGAACGTCGGCAATTTCGAGGCCGGGAAGGCCTGAGACAGGGCAAGCATAAACTGGGCGTAAGTCTTCCAAAATTGCAGCGTCTTCTTCGAGTATCCACTGATCTTCTGTGTGGACTTCTTGGCTACGTCGACACCCTTTGCCTTTTCAGACACCTGGTAGGCAGTGAATTCCTGGTCCTGCACAATATATTTCATGTTCGCACGAAGCCACTTGCTCGCCGTCCTCAGTGCAGGCAAGGTCCGTCTGAATGTAGCGCTAATACGCTGTGCAAGGTCGTCGACACCATCCATAGGCGGAGGGTCTTTGAGTTCGTCCTTGCCAACTTCTAATAGGGCAAGGTGAAGGTCCAATAAATGGTCAAGCAACCCCCACTCGATAATTGTGGATGTGCCAGGTGGAACAACGGTCGATTCGGACCTGCGGTGGTTGGTAGAAGGAGGATCGCGGATCATACGATGTTTCCATAATGCACCCTGTGAGAGCACGACAACACTTGAGATGAGGTCAATGGGGAGATGTCGTTCAGAAACGAGGGCGTAAAATTCATTTGCAACTTTTTCGTTGTGCAATGGGGCGATTGACTTCATCCTGATGGTAAATGGTTAGATCAAGAAAAATTACAGATTGAGTATCACTTACTTTTCGATGCCCTTATCCATGCCCACGCGCCATAAGGCGTGCAAGACAACGACCTTTTCCTTGAACGTTTCAACGCGCACTCGCGGCGGGATTTGAGACTCGGCAGATGTATTCTTGTCGCGCTCTCTCCGTGTACGCTGCCTCCACATTTCCAAAGCCTTCGAGAGGACGGTGCCTAAATTTTCAGCAGCGGTGTCGTATGGCTGGCTAACACAAAGCGCTCGATAGTAATGGATGATAGAAGAAAAGGAATCCTTTTGGTATGACGCAAGGATAGCGAGTTGATGCGAAGGATTTCCTTCGTATGGCACGAGCAAACGAGCTTGTTCGTAGCACTGTTGAGCCTTGTCATAGGTTCTCGGACGCGGAGGCACATCTGGCCCACCACCGCGCCTGTTTCTGCCCCTCCTACCCGGGACAGCATCTTCCTGTCCAGCTCTTGGCCGCCCATTGCTTTCGTTGTAAAGCTCGCGATACCGTGCAATATCACCGAGGCAAATCAATGCTTTGCTCAGAATAGCAAGGCGGGACTCGCGTTCCTCGGGCGTGTTCGGTATGAACGAGACTGTCGGGTCTTCTGTGGGAAACTGATAATGGTTCCGACCAGTGGCACCGTGCATGACGGCTTCGCGAGTATCGGTGCCTTCAGCGAGATTCGGGGCAGCGGCATCAGCTGTGTCGGTCAAGAGACCCAAGGCAACAAGAGCAGGCTGGGCCTCTGTGAGATCGAAGAGCCGCCGGAGGCGTAAGACGAGCTGGGTCCAGAACTTTTCTTCGTCGGCTAGAAACTGCCTGAATCGCTGGACAAGTTTGCGATGTTCCACCACACCATGGTTCCCTTGTCTTGGTTGCCCATGCTGTTGTTGTTGCTGGTTGCGCTGGTTGTTTTGCATTGCACGATCGAGAGCGGCGATGCGCTGCTTGTACGACGATATGAATGCATATGAAGTCTGCATCCACAGGTGGTTCTCGACATCCTTGGACTCCTTCGCATTCGGATGTACGAGCAATAGATTAAGATAGCGCCGTCGAAGACTGACAAACAATGTGAATTGGTCCAGGGGGTGCGTAGATCGAACGACAACTCACTTCTTCCGCTGGAAATCAACCTCTTTATCGAACGGCTCTTTAGTTTTGAGTAACTCTTTCAGCGATTGATGTATGCTTTTTGCCTCACTAAGTAGTGTTGGGGCGGACATGAGGTAGAGAGAAAGATGCCAAATGAGCAATCGTGAGTAAGCTATCGTAAACTTTTTTTTCTGTGGGGGACTCACCGGGCTACAGCTGCTGGCTGCTCAGACATTAGTTATCTCTGAGTTTCCGTGTCAGATACAGTCCATTGTCCCCGTCTTTCCAGCGCCGATAGACAGATAAGAGAAGGACAGGAGGAATAGTCACGAACCAAAAGGTATTCATGTTCAATAAAATCCGTGGGAACATTTCCTTCAACGGAACGAACACCGTTCAGGAACTCGGTGTACATATTTACATTAGAATCTAGATAAGACGACAAACTCTATGGTATATAGTACAGGTATGTAGGTGTTCGCATGGCCAAGTATCAACAAAACAAAACGTGCAAGATAGTAAGTGTAGCATTCCAAAAGAAAACCTAGTCCGATTCCTCATCATCGTCTTTTCCTCCAGGACGGAAAAGGGCAAGCAAGTCCTCCATGCCGAGCCGCATGTTCTTGATCTTGTCACCGCTCAGGGCAGCTGCGGCTAATGCACGCTTCTTTTCCTGCAACTAAAATAACGAACCCCAGATTAGCAACGACCTCTCCAATCACCATAAGCGAACATACAAGCAAGATACGATCCTCAACCGTGCCATCAATTTTGAGTTTAAAAATGTTCACATCGCGTTCTTGTCCGAAACGGTGAGCACGGTCGAAAGCTTGGTCCTATCGATAACAGTCAGCGTCAACGCGGCAAACGCGAGGAAGGGTGCGAAAGGAAGCTCACCTCGAGGGCCGGATTCCACCACAGGTCAACGAGAATGACGTTGTTGCATGCAGTCAAATTCAATCCTGAATAACGGAAGCTCAATCGATTGGAAGATTCTACATCAGGGAAGACACTCACCAGTACTTCCAGCCTTGAACGAGATCAAAATAACCCTCGTCGTAGAGCTTGTCTTGATCTTATTCAAGGCAACCTCGCGGTCTTTTGCACTCATCGACCCATCATCTAATGTAATAAATCAGTTTCCATGTTTTCCCACTATATAAATAAAATAAACCCACATCGAACATATTTAATGCCATTATCTCGCAAAAATGGTTCAAGCAGATCAAGCATGCTCGTGAACTGAGAAAAGATGATCGTCTTCTCCTCAGAATCCGAACGTTCGTCCACATCTTGCAGAAGCTTCAGCACCATCCTGATTTTTGCAGAGGATGGGCGCTCCCGTTCCGCACGTTCAGCCTGGATGGCTAAGGGCACGCAGTCACGACAGTGGGTCTTCCATTTGCCCTCGCCCATGGTGTCTGAACGCAGCCTACGACAACAAGGATTAAAACGACATCAGTGAAGGTAGAACTAAAACAGCGCACTCGGATGTGCACATTTGGCATTTCTTGATGACGGCGAGCTGGCCAAAGGCTGCGACCAGGTCATCGTCGGCGTCAGGGTCCTGGTCTTCTTTCCCTTTAGTAGCTTGAGGCTCCAAGGCATCGGAATCCTTCTTGTAGTCAGCCGAAACTAGAATTGGGTGATTACACGCTGCATAAGAACAATCAATAAATCAAGATGTTGCTACTTCAATCTGTGAAATACCTTGACGAAGTCTCAACAAGAGCAGGAGAACAGATATATAACTGCTGTTTCCTTGCCCGCTCGACATGAGTTTCTCGATCACGCCCTCCATCTTGCTCTCCAGGGCATCGTAGAATTGGCTCTCGGAGTCATCGAACTTGCATGATATTACCTGGACGGTGCGTTTCGGAAGCTTGATGAGGACCTCTCCGTTGAGAGTCTGATCTTTACGACGTCGAAGCATAATCTGTTGGAGGACGACCTGAAGGGAATGAGGACATGTTGCAATCAATGGAAAAAAGTACCCTTCTTACTTGAAGACGCTTCATTGCCCGACTCGCTCCCCTACCGTTGCCCACAGGTTTGGCAATTTGTTCATTGAATGTATCCCAGTTGGACAGGGGCTTGATGCGAAGGAATTTGATCAGGGAGTATAACTCGGTGACATTGTTTTGCCTTGAAAAAAACCGCAACTAAATTTAAGGTGCTCGAAAAAAGACAGGCTAAACTTACATTGGTGTGCCAGTCAGACACCAACGGAACTTGCTTTGCAGCTCACAACAGGCCGTAGCCCCCTTGGTCTTGACATTCTTGATGTTGTGCGCCTCGTCTACATTTGGCTCGTAAATCAACGAAACCAGCAGGGAAAGGACTAGAAAATATACCCAAAACAACGCGCCACCATTTGGTGTCGTAAAGGGCGCATTTTTTCGCGGCCTTCCCTTTCTTCTTGATGGCTTTTTTCCCGAAAGAATCGCTTTCTGAATCATCGTCGTCATCATCGTTTGAAGCCTTCTTCTTGGAGGAAGCCTTTGACGCGTCTTTCGCTGATGGGCTATAAGCCATGTACTCCGATTTGACAGTGTCGTAAGTCGTCACCACAACGTGATACTTCCGCATGGCAGCGGCGTCTGAACGCGAGAAAGCACTGCATTAGAAAGAGAACAACCAAAGGAAGGGCCGAAGCAAACCATTTGTTCGTGACGGCCCTTGGTGTTTGAGCACCCTCAAGTTTGTCGTCATTCTCTCGATTTCATCCGCCCACTGGCCAACAAGAGCGAGAGGACAAATGACCCTAAAGGTTACCATCAGTATTTCAAGATCATGGAGAAGACCAATGAACCAGCGTACAAAGTAGAAGCACTAAACCCATCTGCTTGGTCCGATTTTTTCGCGCGCCCTTCTACAATTCGAGTCAAGGTTTGAATGGTCTTGCCGAGACTATTCGCATGTCAAATTAAGATATTCCCACAAGGCAAAAATAAAGCTCACCCCATGTCATCCGCCAGAATACCACCCGTCCTCTTCCTGGTCAGGTCCTCGCGATCGCGCATCCAGGTGCGGCCAATGATCTGATGAGGCATGAGGGTAAATCCTTCCTTGAAACCGTCTACAGTGGCCTCATCCATGTTAATTTCAACTTCCTCGTCCAGTTTTTGGTTCATGCCGCCTCCCATGAGGTCGCGAAGCGCCTTCTCTGCATCCTGGGGATGCATGTAACCATAATCATCTTGGAGATCTGGCATCTTGATTTCCTCGCCATCGAGAACTTCGATTGCAGGGGTACCAACGGGTGGTGGACGGAAGCCACCAGGAATAAGAGGGCGGTGGGTTGGAACTGGGATAGGCTTCCCAGGAGCGTCAGGGCGGAAGAGTGTATTGTTTACAAGGTGCTTTGGTGCAGGAGGATTTCCACCGTGGAGTCGGTTGACGGGGGCCTTAGCCTTCGCAGCTTTCAGCTCGTCTGGTGTCATTTTTTGAGGGAGATGTTGTGGGGCAGAATTTAAATTCGTTGGGGCTTTATAGAGTTTGCTACATGTCAGGGTGGGTTAGCATTTTATGTAAATTAGCTCAAAGTGCAGGGACGAGCAAACCTTGCAGGTACTTCAACCACGTCTTCATCGTCCTCGAGTTCGTCTTTCTCGGATCCGCCTTCCTCGTCTGATGAAATGATCACTGTGCCTTGCTTAATAAGTCGCGGTGGTGCAGCAACTTTCTTGGGTGGCAAGGACGACGAGCTCGAACTACTACCCGTCGAACCGATCGACTGGATTGTCCTTGAGAATTTGATTTATAAAAAACGCGTTAGATACTCACAATGGCTTGGGATTGCTGGCTCGTCTTGCGTGGACCCCCGAATTCAGGGTAAAGGCTGACATCTTCCATAAGTCGTTTTCGGCTGATTAAAAGTTCAAGAGAGAGAAATAAATAAAAGGCAATGACATACATGTGTTCCATAGGCATTGTGTCTGCAGAGAGAACGAGTCGTGGTTCTGGTTCAAGTCGCCTTTTTGACGCGTTTGGAAATAAGAACGGTCATGTGGATGTTCAACTTTAATGAGGTCACGTGCATGCCTAATCCGAACCCAATGGCAATCACTGTCCCTCCCGTTGATACTCCAAAAGAGGTCCTTACCGAAGCAGAGTCGCACACCGATGCTGGCGCCCCAGAAGTAGTCCCTTCTAGCGGAAATTCTCAGCAAGATCTATCGGCCACGCAAGGCAAACGTTATCTTACCATGTGCTTGGTATTTTTTTTGTCGGATCCTTCGTGTTTATCATTGAAACCCCGAAACAGAGTCGTAGAGAATGTAATCAAACTATCTATCAAGACCTTCCTGGAGATTTGCCACACGAACCCACGCGTTGTAGTATACTTGTTTGTTACTCCATGAAGCAACTCCAGCCAGTACAGTGGCGAGAAGTACCATCAATGATTTGAAGAACACTGGTATGAAACTGTCAAATTTGGATTCAGCGTTCACAAAGTGTATGCTTACGGCTAAGGAGGCCACCGACGATGACAAAGAACATCCCGATGATAGGAAGGAAAGGCCACAGGACTGGGACGAGTATAGACAAGACACGCAATGTTAATACCACTTCCAGATCTGTGTTGCGAATACGCCCGACTCACAAGAGCGTCAAAACAAGAAGGAAAGCGAGGAGGGCAGTTGCAATAAACGAAGAAAGGCTTCATAAAACCCGATATGAAAGCTCCCTTGAAAAAGCTCCATCCATGACTCTGCCGCAATGCAGCTCATCACGCTCTCTCATGATCATCACCCCTCCCTTTCCCTTCCTCCAACTGCCAATACGAACACGAACGACTCTGATCCCTTCTCAACGTACACAATATTGGCGTGCATCGAGTACGGTTCGCTCTCCTGCCCGCCTTGCATTCTATTGTTTCCTTTGCCCCAGCGTATTTGTTCATAGCACTCATGCAACAGACAGCAGACAAACAACGCCGAAAACCCCTTGTCGTGTGTTGGACGCTATTATTGTATTCGATGTCGCAAGCAGAATGCTCAAGCCTCCACTGTACCCCTTTGACTCTCTGTCCCTTCTCTTTTCATCTTGTTGTCAATCTTTGTTTACCGATCCCTAGTCCTCAGCTCAGAAACCTGCAGGACTAAATCAGACGTCGCGCCTCATCCAGCTGCCCACCTGATCCATCACTCGCTCTGGCTGCACTAAAGGATATCCTCAGTTCGGAATGCGAAACCGACGAATACTGGATAGACATGACCTTCTTGCACTGCACCAGTTGGATAAGTTGGATTTTAAGGAGCGCGATGTGGTCGTGGCCGATTTCCAGCGGGCAGGGAAGTTGCAAATACATGGGCGAAAGGGGGGTATAGGTTTATTTTTACTTCTGTTTCCTCTGTTCATTGATAATAGTCTCTGCAGTGGTTTTGGGGAAACCGGTAAGGGAGGTTTCAATTTACTCATCGACAATGATGGTTCTGGGCGGGTGAGAACACGAACTGCCAATCGTGACTGAACTGAATTGAGGAGTTGTACCAACCACACCTCTTCCACACCGCTCTCGTCTCCTCGAACTTATCAACATCTTCGACCCAGAGGAACAACCTCCAGGGAGCATCACCCGTTCTCGACAGGCTTCAGGGCATAAGGAGCGCCTCCATTATGCTCCATACCTGGTTTCGGATCCCAAACGTCCCTCTATCTCGAATCGACTCCCGACATTTGCACTCTTCTTACAATATAATTATCCTTGCTGCTCGAACCTATCCCCTCCCCCTTTCTTTTCCTCCTGATGTGAAGACGACGACGCCGATGCCAATCAACACCAAGAATCCTCCGCACGACGACTCTCCTCTATCCTACTTGCACGCACGTACACAAACCCCACGGAAACGAACCACCTTCACGTTGTACAGTTGCTTCTGTATCTCCTCCCGTCGCCCAACTTCTCTTTATTGGTCTACCTTTTTACCTTTTTCAGCCAAGTCGCGCTGGTTCGCGAAGAAAATGTAGTTGGCGTTGATTACCTCTCTCACACGTTCCGCGCGAGGATTTTTGGCAGTGGATAGTCCTCGTTGAGCAGTGCCAGTGGGAATGTGGCGCGTAGTGGCGTGGATGAGACGGTTTTCAATACCACTCAAACGAGAAGGGAGGGCGAGGCGATGATGGCATGGTTCTTGCGCTGCTGGGCTCCGCTTTTGAAAGGGTTGATCGATGTCGTTGACGATGCGCAAATGGGCATATTTCTATGTCCAGCCACCAAACGCGTCAGTTTCGGAAAGGACATACTGTCGTCCCCCAATTCCCAATTTGAGGCCTGTTCCCTCGATCGTGGATCATAACGAGTGCGCCAGAGATTTCGCCTCTGCGGATTCTGGTGGGAATCACATGGAGGAAGGTACAGGAAAAGATCTGTTTCAGGAATGGATGCGCGAGAACGTCGAACTTCGGCATGCCCAATCCACGGTGCTACCACATGGTAATTCCTTAAGCTGAACGACGCTGCCTGTATTCGAATCAATGGAAGGTCCACTCCACGCCAAAGGCTTCCTCTCGAACGAAGGAGCGGGAGAGAAGAAGTTTTCACCCAGGACGGTTGAAGACGGAGTCCATGATATCTCGACTGAGGATGATTACAGTGACATATACTCATAATTCTGAAGGGTAAATATGTGGTTTACCTTTTTTTCTGATGGACTGACCTGTGTGATGGAAAGAGGCGGCTTCCAACTTTTGATCTAGCCCGAACATTTACAATATGTCAGTCGTTGGATTGCCAGTCATCCGCCCTCGCTTCAACCTACAGTCCGACCCTCACCTTACTCGTTTCACCCTATCCCATGCGTGCGCTTCTCTGCTCACCTTATTCAGTATCCTACCTAATAATACGTCCTTAGCGCCCAAAATCAACAACCCAGTCATTCTCCTGCATGGGTTTGCAGACATCCCGACTTGGACCAAAACTTGGTCGGCCCTGGAAAGTGTGTTGAATGGAGAGGCCGGTGTGCCAATGTCAAAGCTGCTCGTGTTGCAAGTCCCACCGCTGCGCCATATTAGGGAGCGGGTGGCTTCGGCGATCGATCAGATAACCGAGCGATTCCAGGACCAGAGTGTCCATCTTATCGCACATTCCATGGTATTTTCACCTTCATTTTGAGTCGTCGGTGTAGTGAACTGACGTGTTTCAGGGCGGGCTCGATGCAAGAGCCATCGCTTTCCTATCTGGTACCGATGAACTGAGGTTCAAGGTGCTCACTGTCACCACTTTTGTGAGGCTCATTTCGACACCAGGTTTATTCCACTCTGATATTTTTCACGAAGGGAACACCTCATCGGGGGATCAAGGCTCTTGAGGAGTCAAGTTCGTGTCGCCATCCTCTCATCCATGCGGAATCTGACACAATTTCAGCTTTCGTAAACTGGCTGATGAACGATTTTGGGACACTAGCGCCAGCCCTTGAGGACATGAAACCAAGCGAATTGAAATTTTTCAGAGGGTGGCTAGGGCTAAACCCCGACGTGAAGTATTTTATTTGGGCAGGGCATTGCACTGTGGGGCAAGTGCCAAAGCTTTTGTAAGTCCAGGCAAATCATCCTCCATCAGAATTTCAGTTTATTTAAATACAGCTTGACCTGGTTGATCACATCCTTCAATGGATTGACCGATGGTGTCGTCACTTCGACTGCCTTGATCAGAACCAGTCAGTATTAATTTTCGCTCTCCTAGGCAATTAGTGAATCATTGAGTTTTGATAGCTTCACCATTCTCAACGAGGACGCGATGAGGCAGACACTCCCTTATTTACAGGAAGTAGAAAATCAGATTCACGATGGACACTGTTTAGATTAGATGGTATGGCCATCTTGTGTCATAATCCCCTTGTTATACTCAGCGGACGGTTTCCGGTCGATAGTTCTCCTTCAATTTATCTCCGACATCCATGTATCTACGCATCTAGGCTTCCGATCTGCATTTCATCCTTGTGCGTTGTCCGGTGAGGTCCCGAGACTGGCTTTCCACCACCTCGGATATATCCTTCGAACACTCGGTGACATTCGAATCCCCTGCAATCTGTTCTAGAGGTTGAGAATAGCCCTATATTGATTATTAGCACCCGCCGAATATCGGGTGATAGAGTATTCAAACCTCGAAGCTCCAGCAAAGGCCTTGCAGGGATATTTCGAGAAGTGACCTCTGACCTGTGCTCGCATTCATCTGCATTACTACCATACCTTAAAGCATCTTGTTTATCAGACAAGGGGCCTTGTCTGCAACTTAATATCATTAGATCCCTAACTTATCTTTTAACACATCCGGCCTTGGGTGTTCTTGAATCTTTAGGGTTAGGGTTACTAACGTCAACGCATCCTCGGACCTCCAATCCTTACTCTCATTTTTACCACTATATGAGACTTCCCGATCGCGATGTGACCCAGGTCTTGGATCACCCCCGCTATAGAACGTGTCATAAGTCCGGAGACATTTTTAAAGCTTGCCTGGGTTCCGAATTCCCCCATCATGACGGTTCCAATCATTCCTCCGGAACTCTGGTTGAGGACGGCGCAGTTTATTCCGTCGAACGTTCTCCAAAACCTCTACTCGGTCAACCCAGTATTTCTGGATCTAGCACTCAACCATAGGTACAGCGACATCAACCTTGTTCGCCCCTGGGATGCGGAAACTACCAAGCTTCTCAAGCACCTCAAGTAAGGATGAACCTCTTTTCCTTCCTGGGGGCTCACAACTCATGATTCCGGTCTGTCGCTAGTCACCCCCATATCGCCCATCGTGTCAAGCGACTCACTTTGTTAGCCGGCTGGCGGCCCGAGCCACCTTTGGAGCAAGTCACCCTACGGACAAAGGTAGCATCGGTGTTACCCTTCGACCTCGGTCAGTTCATCGACTCCATTGTATGCAGATTGTCCGATGTTAAAATGTGCAATGCATTGATAGTAACCACCGTTGTCAACTTTCCGAACGTCTCATCCCTCTTCATTATCTGCGATAAGGCATCCTCTCAGACTGGACCCGATGCACTGCTTGTGAATACGTATATCGCCTGCGCTTCAAACCTCCGAAAGTTCAGCCTATTCACCACGTCCCCCAACTTCAACGCTCTTTTCCCGCTGACCCCTTCTGTGCTCACGTCATTGGAAGAAGTTACCCTCACCTTTACTGCTAGGGATGACCATAGGGCCGATGCCGAAGCCGCTTCGACATTCCTCCAAGCAATCGCTTCCACACTTACCACTCTGACCATATCGTTCTCCTGCACCGAGGACGTACCCCAGCGACTGTTGCACAGTATTCCTCGTCACGGAGGCCAGGCAGCGTTTCCAAAACTTACGACCCTTTCGCTTTTGCACTCGGAACATCCTGCCTCGCCTGACTCAAACCTCATGCAGTTCCTTAATCAACACGCAGATACGCTCAAACACCTCAGTCTGCAGCACACAAAGCCGTCACCCTTTTTGTCCCAGTCGCTGAGTGACCTTGACCGCTTGCCTGTCCCAGTGTTGCCTCACCTCGAAACTCTCGACCTCATAAATGGTTCATCATCTCAGACGGCCCGGAGCCAAGAGTTGGCATCGACTGAAGGTGTGGATGTTGCCTGGGCCTATGTCCAGCATTCTAGGAATACCCTGGAAAGTCTCTGCTTGACGAATTGTTCGCTTACCCTTCACGGCCTGGGTATGCTGCTGGAACGTTTTGGGCATCAGTCATCAGAGAGCACAGAGGGTCAAGGACTGAAGAGCTTGACTGTAACTGTCGAGGTCCTGAGTCCTCAGATGATGGATATCCTGGCGGAGAAACTCCCTCAACTCGAGAGGCTGAAAGTCAACTTTACTTATTTGAGAAGTAACGACGACACAAATTTCACGATGTGGACAGATCAGGGTAGAAGAGCGGATGAGATACAATCCTATGTTTCGTGATTCTTTTATCTTTTGGTCCAATCTGACATTTTATTTCTCATTGGCATTGTAGGATATCGAACAATTTCTTCTTGAGATGAAGACGCGATCGTATGCGAGGTGGAGACTGAGGTCCTTCGGAATTGATCAGGAGTTATTGAGTTCAGAGATAGCTGTGGCCATTTTGATGCCATTGACGGTGTGCATTCCGCACCTTGTGAAATTTGATGCTCCATTTGTAGAAATGTGGAGGGAGCTGGGGAGTCAGTGGAAGGCAAGCGACCACCCTTGCCAGCAGTTTCCGACCCACTTAGCTCCCTTCTTTTGACGCGAGAAAGGGACCTAAGAGGGGTACATACCCGATGGATTTACGTGCAGCTGCGGATAAAATGGGATGATCTTGAGTTGCAATATATTTTCCCAATTTCAATTCCCTCCGTGTTCACGATTTTTGATGATCGAGGCAACCTCCTTTTATACATAAAAAATGTACCATCCACTCTTGACTGCCGAGACCTGATATTAATATTAAGATGTTTCCGAGCCTCTTTTTAAAACCCTCTGACATCTCGAGCATCTGTTGGATATGTTTTTCAAAATACCTATCTTTCTTATTTCGTCGGGATGATCTTCCGATCTCTCAATTTCAGAAAGAATTTCGCATACATACACTGTGCACTTTGTTTGTAAAGATTCGTAAATTTCATCGAGCAACCTGTTGATGGCGGGACAAAGGTTGCCGATGGACCGGTGCTAACTTGAATAACGCGGGCTCTTGATTAACCCGTTCCAGCTACTCTGCTTCCTCCTTCTTCACCTATATTTGCTTCGATCTCCTCTTTCTGATAAAATGCCTGGTGACCTCTCCCAAGTCGTTGGTTTCACACTCCCTGACCGACCCGTACGTCCCTTGACGTTGTTGTATGGGATGCATGTGTTTTGGTTGCGCTCATCTACTGCCCCAGGTTGCATGGAACAAGCGCGACCTCCTCGCGTATGCTGTTGGTATCGGGGCTAAAAACGACGAGTTTCAGTTTATCTATGGTGCGTCCTTTAAGCACATTCTATTCTTCAAGTCCATTCTCACAATACACCCCATCGCTCTAGAGCTTGGTGAGACAGCAGCGGCTTCACAACATTTCGGGTTCCTCTGAATTCCACTGCTCAATCTCCTTTAATTAGACCCTAGATTCGCCGCTATCCCAACCTACCCCGTAGTTCTCCCACTCAAGGGCGATAGCACTGATGTGAACCTCTTTGCCGAGCGTGTAAAGGGACGTCCGATCCCCGGCCTGCCTCCTTTGGACCCCAACCGTGTCGTATGCCCTTCGTAACCATAGAATGTCCTGCCTATTCTCATTTTATTCTCCAGGTCCATGCGACACAGTCGATTGAAGTCATCAAGCCTCTTCCTCTCGTCAGCGGTGACGGCTGGACATGGAAGACGAGATACACGGGTGTTGTGGAGAATAGTGAGTTTTAGCCCTGCTTCTATGTTTTTAAAATTTTAATCATTCTGCAGAGAGTGGGATCATCTTGACTGCCGAAAACACCCTTGTCTCTCCTTCGGGCGAAGTTTATGCTAAACTCTTCGTATGTTCCCTCCCCTGCATTGAATCTATCGTGCTGAGCATTGGCTAATTGCTTTTAGTCATCATCGTTTAACCTCGGCGCCAAAGCTACTGGCGAGAAATTTTCCAAGTTCATTGCGGGTCCGCCTCAGGGCAAGCCTATCCCCAAAGACCGCAAGCCCGACTGGGTGGTAGAAGAGCAAACTACACCTGAGCAGGCTATCGTGTTCCGCCTCAGTGGAGACTACAATCCCCTTCACATCGGTATGACACCTCCAGCATAGCTCTTCATACGGACTGACCAATTTGTACCACCCCCTAGACCCCAGGATCGGCCAAGCCGCGGGTTTTGGGGGAGTGATCCTCCACGGTCTCTCGACATTCGGATTTGCCGCACGCGCCGTACTCAAAACTGCAGGTGGCAACGATCCCAACTCCCTCAAATTCTTCGGTGTACGGTTTACCGCCCCCGTCAAGCCCGGGGACAAGCTCGAGACCAGCATCTGGGAAATCGGCAAAGGTCCCAATGGCGCCACTGAGGTTGCGTTTGAAACCAAAAACCTAACTACCGGAAAGGTTGTACTCGGCGCGGGCTTGGCCTATGTCATTACAAAGGCTGGATCTAAGCTATAAAACAGTTTTGGAATTTGTACTGTAAGTCGGATTGTACTACATGAAACCAATACAACAACACGTGCCTGAGCTCTGACTTTCGTTGTTTAACCCTCCTTTCTTCTCTACCCACCATTTTAACCTGCAGGGTGTGGCGAAGGGAGATAACCGGTCATTCGTTCCTCCAAATATATGAACTGGCCCCTGCGGATGAAAGATCAGAACAATGTACGTACAATTTATTCTATCAACGCAACTCTTATGAATTCTAGAGAAGTATTTGCAATGATGGTCGCCTGGAACGCTCACAATCCATCTCACCTGAGGGTCAGCACAAATTGATGTATTTCTGATATCCATCAACAACTGCCACTTTCAGACGAAGTTGACGTGGAGGTCGGGGCTACTGCGCACCAATATTTCAGTCACACATTGACCTTCACTGTTAAGTTAGCTGCGGAGTCGACGTGTTCCGGAGTTCAGAAAAGTCACAACTGTCGTTGTCAATGTATAAGAATACGAAGATCATGTTGGCAATGGAAACATAAATCCACTGTTCCCCTCAATGGCAATCACTGTCCCTCCCCTTGATACTCCTTCAAAAGAGGTTCTCCCCGAAGCAGAGTCGCCCACCGACGCTGGCGCCCCAGGAATAGTCCCTTCCAGCGGAAATTCTCAGCAAGATCTATCGGCCCAAGTCAAAGATTGCATCACGCAAGGCAAACGTTATCTTACCATGTGATTATTGTCTTTTTTGTCGAATCCTTCGTGTTTATCGTTGAAATCCTGAAACAGAGTCGTAGAGGATGTAATCAGGCCATCTATTAAGACCTTCCTGGAGACCTGCGACACGAATCCACGCGTTGCGGTATGCTTGTTTGTTACTCCAAGAAGCATTCGGGTCCATGAAGCCTTTCTTCGTCTATAGGCTATTGTTGCGACTCCTGCCCTCCTCGCTTCCCTCCTTGTGTTGACGTTCTTGTGAGTTGGGCGTACTCGCAATACCGATCCGCAAGTGGTATTAAAATTCGCGAACATCTAGTGTCTTGTCTACACTCGTTCTAGTCCTGTGGTCTTTCCTTACTATCACCATCGGGGTGTTCTTTGTCATCGTCGGCGGCCTCCTTAGCCGTAAGCGCACACTTTGCGAACGCTTAGTCCAAATTTGACAGTTTCACACTAGTGTTTTTCAAATTATTGATGGTACTTCTCGCCACCGTGCCAATGGCTGGAATTGCTGCTACCCTACTTGTGGGCGCTAACGTCGCCTCGCAATTTATCGTAAGTGTTATTCCATACAATAATGGGTCACTTTCTCATTACTGTATAGATCAAAAAAGCTAGCCAACTACCGCTCGGGAGAGCAGTGGCCAACACGGGTGTTCCCCGCGCAGTAAGGGAGACAGAGTGGAAACAAATTGCCGAGGGCGCGCTGAAAATGGCCACTCAGGGTATTCGTGATGTTACTCCGGTACTGCTGATCATCCGTGACGTATTAGTGGCCATGGGCCTTGGCCTGCACTCGGCCCTCCAAACATTGTTTGCCTTGCAAGAAGGGGAAATCACGACTAGCACGGGTCCCGTTCCCCAAGAAGGGAGCCCGGCTGACTCCAACAAGGTGGATGACAAATATGAGCCCCCAGTACTTATTAACAGGGAACTGGATGCTGCGGCTGCTTCGAGCAACGCTGAATCATCTGATGGTCTGAAGCGAAGGGCGGGGTTCTCGAACGTCGGCAGAGAAGAGATCAACTAGTTCTTTGAAAAGGCTGTTCACCGCCGCTCCCAAGCCTTTACCTTGTCCCCCTTTTCCCGTTCCATCCTTGTCTGTACTTTCTTTTTTCGTCTGTCAGTGATAACGCTAAATTGGTAATTGAGGTCAGTAAAGTGTAAATAAAATGCTGGTCTTTTCTGGACATAATATTGAATAAATGTGTAGTGTAACCTATAGAGTTTTGAAGTTTTAGGAGCTCTTCGCAATGGGCACTATTTGAACTGTAAAGTTGACACCTGTGTTTATATAGACAAAGGGAGTCAAGATCTTGCATAGCAGCATGGCGCAGTGGTAGCGCGCGGGGCCCATAACCCCGAGGTCACTCGATCGAAACGAGTTGCTGCTAAATTTAAACTCTTTTTTTTCTGGTACTCACAGACAATCCGAAATGACAGGCTCTAATCCAGAGGCAATCCATAGTCTACACCGCCATTTGTACAACAGGTTGATGGCATCTGGAGCCAAACTCCGTGTGACAGATGTTTGATCAATCTGACGCCGGCATGAGAGACAGGTACTTCGGACCTGGGGCCGTAAAGCTCTGCATCAGCAGCCGAACAGCTGATTGACAGGTTTCCACCCCAGCTGTATATAGGCCAAGGTGCCGATTTTCATTACGGGCTGAAGTCTGAGCTTGGAGTAATAAAATTAGAATAGGAAGGGTAATACTATACTTGGTAAACATTCCAAAGCCTTTTAAATATAAAAAATGCCACATTCACAAGCCTGACCACCGAGAGGTCCGTGCGTTGAGAATAAACCTCTCTAAGTCGTTTAAACTCCGACTCAACTTCTGTAAATCAACCACAGCCAAATAAACGCAACTTGACTTCAACCATCGTTGATTCAAGTTTCAACGTTCGTTCTCTGAGTTCCCGGCCTCCTTTTCCATTTATTTTCTCCACATCGAACCACAACTCAATACTTCATGTAACCATCCCCTCTTGTTATCTCTGCTGTGTCTGTCCAGCCTCACTGCGCGCTTGTGCGCAGTTTTGTACCTCCCATGTCTTTGCGCCGGCCTGATACTCTCCCTAACTTTTACCTTTTTGATTATAGGTTCACTTTCAGGAACTCGAGGAAGAACAGCACGGGCACAAGAGCAGTACCACGGAGACCACGAATGTGCGTGAATGCGCACTGGCACGATCACCACAAAGCCCGAATGATGCGAGACGACCAGCAGCAGCATAGCGCTTACAACGGCGACGACGCTGCCCCCAACACGTCCTCTACCACCACAATGGACAGCACCCAGCTTGCTTCTCAACAAACGCGTACCCAAGGACTCACAACACAACTGGTGACGTGTTCAGTAGTGGGGCCACGACACCCGACTGGCGACATATATATCACGACATGCGACTGGCGAGGTGGACGGTAGGCGGTACTCTCCGTGACTGCCACGATTTCAACCAGACCAAATCGAAGGGTAGTATCAGGGTATTTACAGGGTCGAGACATGGGAGGGAGGCATGCACGAGCAAGACAAAAAGGGAGCAGGACAGGGATAGATCCCGGAGGGCCATTTCTGTAGGGTACACCTCTATTACTGTCTTTGAATATATCATTACATCTCTGTCCTCCTCACTGAGCTACGAAATGAGAAGCAAAAATAATTTCAAACAGAGAGTAAAAGCCCAAACTGTGGCAGCTGTCCACAGTGTTGCGGAAATGTTGTCACCACGTCGATCTGGTATATCAGTGCAACTTGGCGGGACAGCTGTCATGAACATCCAACGGAAACGTCACACAAACATCGACCTTGGGAAATGCTGTGGCTGGCCAGTAATGACTGTTGGGAAAAGGTCCCATCAATATGTCTGACAGCTGCCGAAATGTGCCAGTCGGGGTTTGTTGGCCAGGTGTCTCTCACATGTTCAACAATTGGCGGTGTAGGCAAACAATTCAACGACAATAGCGAACAAACCAGGCAGTGGGAACTTCGGAACAATTACTACTAGTAGGGTCAGTAAAAGCAGTCGATAACTGATTTAGTGGTGTACATAGAGATGGCATTTTCGCGTTTACGAGCTGAACCTGGCAAATATTTGTCTTCCGGGTCAAGCATGACGGCTTCGATCTTGACAGAAAGTTGTTGGATCCTGGGTAAGTTCCTTTGGAAGGACGAGGGGGGAGTCACTGTCACTGCTGGATGGTGCATAGAGTCCCCGATTCCAACATGGATATCAAGGCCGCATAAATGATGCAGGGGTTCTGAATCATGGTACAGTTCTAGAATCCTTAGGGCTGGGAGAAGCACCGCACGCGCTAATGATTTAGATTAGGTGGCGGTGAAGGACTTAGGTGAAAGGTTTGCATTGGGTGATGAGTGACAGGCGAAAGAGGATTTCGAGGATTTGCGTTTCAGAATCTCCTTCTACGGATCAGGCTGCGATATCAACAGCTTCCACGAGGACCGCAACGTTAGATGGATAAATTCAGGAATCCATGACTTACTTACTTTCTCTCCGACCGCAATATTTAAATCCTTCAATCTAGGCAAGGAATCTTGAGTCAGGCTCCCGGACGCAAATGGAAAACGTCGCACCACAAGGCAGACCAAATTATCGTTCAGCCCTTGGATATTTTGGATATGGGAATTATACCAATTTCCAACCAATTTTAGGAGAGCCATTGCTCGATGATGTTAACCTTTAAGGACCCATTCTTACAGTCAACGAGAAGATGAGAGTTTTCGAGTGGAGTTTTTGCAATGAAGCACAGTTATCATTGAATGGCACGGAGATGTGAGTGGGAGCTGGTGCGCCCGGGCCGTATGACAAATGCGAAGATGTCGCAGAAACAGATTCCATTATAAAGTCCCGGATTTCAAACGAGGTTGTAGAAGCGACGTGGAGATTAATCCATACAGGTCTGCGAGGAGGTCGTCCCCAAACTATTTTGAGACATAAATGGACAACTGGCACTGGATCATTGAAAAAAAACGCCGCAGGATGTACGTTGGTAACATAACGGGAATAAATGCCCAGAAGTCGAAGATGCAATTTGCCTCCAGGCTCTGCATATTCGTGCAAGTTATAGTGGCTGCCAGGCCTGGGGATTCTGAGGGAAGACCTCTTCCAGACTTTGAATGAAGGAAAGCATAGAACCATAATTTCAAGACAAGGAGAAAGATTTCGGATACAACCTCCACAGGAAGATATCCTGCACTTATGTTTCCATTTCGCATATCTGCCAACTCGTCCGCTGCGCATAGGAATGAGAAATAATGCAGAGCTGTTCTGAGTTCTGTTGGGTTCAATGTTTGGCGACGATGGCGAAAGCAAATAGGACGATTGACCAAATTGGAAGCTTCACCTGCATTCAGAGTCCATCTTGAGTCCATCATCTTTGACCATATTCAAGTTTAGATGCGGGGAAAATGTCCTGAACTCCGAAAACTACCCAAAACTACGCGGTTTAGCTCCATAAACGCAAGTTTTCTGTAATTATTAAGTTTTCAACAAACTCACCCGTTTCTTTCCAGTGGAGGAATCAAACGCCGGGGTCTGTCCTGTCTCTGTTCCCGCAAGGCGACCAATACTATGGGAGCAAGCAACTGCTGGACCCAACCCACCCATCCGCGAAGCTCAAGCTCTCCGCTTTCCCTGTTTTCAGAAAAAACGAAATCGGAGGGAGCATTTATCCGGTCGCGCGTCTGTATAAACCCAATGGTTCTTCAGTGGATAGTCGACCGTTTCTTACGTGGACGCAGCGGGTGCAGAAAGCGAGAGGAGATGGGTTCAGCGCTACGTTAGTTGGGCGGACACCGAAGCTTCTGAAACAGGATGAGCCAGGTGGTAAACCACGACCGTACGGCAATGACGAAGGACAGGTGTACCCCAAAGATGACAGCGATACCTTCCTGGTCACCGGCCGTCGCTCGGTTAAATCTAGACCCCTCACGGAGCTGGCCTTGAAGAAAGCAGCCTTCCGGATCCCTATGTCGTACAAGAACGCAACGAGCAAGAAACGTATGGGCTCCTTCGCCTACATGCGTCGGGACATCACCCGTCGCGTCAAAGTTGCCCTTTCGTTGATCATGACGAGAGGCGCGTATGTCGATGGAGACCAAGTCTCATCTGGCAAGGTTAGAATCCAATTCAACGACGAGGACGTAGGAAGGAAGTGGTCAATGCAAGGTGTGTGGAATCCTCAGACCGGCCTCCATTTGCATACCTACCATTGGCTGCAGGCTGGACCTATATCTTCTACCCTACAATCGAAGTGTACAGCATGCCATATCATCAACTCATCCCAAAGCTTCGCCAGCTCCTCGAATCCTTAAATTCAGAGGCGGTCCGCTTGGAAAACTCTTGGATGGCCGGTTCTTTGCTGAGCAAGAGAGGTGTATCACCCCTCAATCCTGAGTCTAAGCAAATACGAGGACGAACGAATTTTCAAAACGACCGACCTGGTATGAACAAACGACGATTAATCAAGGACCACGGATCTCTAGACTGGAGTCAACGGGGCATGGCAGAGCTCGACTCTACCTCCGACAACCAATTCCCGCACAGACAGCCGCCTCTGGATGCAGCAGTACAGATACCACACACGGATCCGATTACAAAACCCTACAAACCCGCACGAAAACCAAGTGCAACAGCAGCTAAGCCATACGAGACCTGGAAGGCTGAATTGATGACAGGAATAGCGCTGCTCGCGCGACAACGGTGCAAGGACATTCTGCCAAAGAAGGCGCCTTCCAAACGCCCTCCAGAGCGTTCAATCACCCAACCCTCAAAAGGCCTTTAGTTTATCACTCGTTGACCTATTCCACGTCCGTCCAAAGGATGATAATTCAAGGAATATTTGGATCGCTGGTTATAATTACATTGTGATCATCAGATGAGATCTTAGCATTCTTTTCCATATTTACTTCTGAATAGCAGCCAATTCGTAAAGGTATGTTCCCAATAACTTGGACTGTCGAAAGATTTAACGAGGTTAACCAGTACTGCAGATGCAATTACAACATACCCCTTCCAGGAAATTCGACTTGTCGAGTTTCTCGTTTGTCGAACTGTGGATACCTTGGTTAGGATTGTCGAATCAGGACAGGGAGCAAGATCACGCACTGGGCACCATCATCCCCTCGTCCCATAGGCAGCAGCAGAACATTTACCCCCAGAGACTCTGCGAAAGTCAGCGTGACAGGGATCGAACCACCTTCACGAGTCAGGTCGGGATCCTGGCCGTATACCGCCTATTATTCGTAATCTTTATTGAATAACTGTCACGAGTTTTAATGATGAAACAAGACCAACCTTGGTGGCTTTCTTCGCTGCCTCAAAGTTCCAGTGGCGGTGGTCAGTGACCCATGGCTTACCTCCGTGCAGGTTCTCGATGGTCAACTTATTCTTGCTCTGGAGTTTCGCAAACGCCTCCTTAAGATGGGCAATCACCAATGGGTCGATGTTATCGGGCGTTTGAGGTGGCACAAGACTGTAATCGCTCGAATCAAGAGTCTAACCTTCAAGACTTTGCTCACCGAATACTGAACTTTCCGGAAACCTTGGCTGGGATGACCGTCTTTGCGCCCGCAGCACTGAACGCGCCCTCAATGCCATGGATAGACAAACTAGGAGATCGCATGCGTCCCATCAGAACCGAAACTTTGTTAGCGGACAATGCGATGGAAGCTCCGGCTGCCTCCTCGACATCAGTGATGTTATAGTCGAGGCCCTCATAGATCGCTCTGTACAAAGTGTCAGTGCTGCGTGCCAGAGATTTCAGTGTCCGGACTTGCCTCTCGTCAGCATCAGCTGCATCAATCATTTCGTCGACCCCTTTGACCAAAATGTCGCCTTGTGGAGAGACAAGTGTACTGAGGAGGCTGATGAGGTCGGTCATGGGCTCGTGGACTGTACGTCCGAATACCCCCGAGTGGAGATCGCGAGCAGGTCCGGCGATGGTGACTTTATAATAGGCAAGCCCTCGAAGGCCGTAGGTGAGAACAGGGGTCCGGGTGTTGAGCCAATAGTTGTCGGACTGTCATAATTTAGCGAATTAACATGCTTCAAATTCTGACGAGTACTTACAATGCAAACACAGTCCACTCCGTCGAAGTAACCACCCTTCTTGGATTCGCGAACAACGAGTTCGTCAAGGCCCTCGCTACCACTTTCCTCCATGCCCTCGAAGCAAAATACGATGTTAACGGGGGGAGGGAGGTTCTTCTCGTGATGGTATTGTAATACGTTGAGCCATCCCAAGATCGGACCTTTATCGTCTGTGCTTCCTCGACCGATGAGCTGCCCAGTCGTTTCGTTGATGGTAAGCGTGAAAGGTTCAGTGTCCCATCCATCTGACTTGTTCGCCTACAAGAATCTCGTTGATACCCTAATTCCGGTTGTCAATAACTGAAAAATATTCACCGGTTGCACATCGAAATGCCCATAGATGAGCACCGTTTTCTTGTTGCTGTCGTTGCCGATGCGACCCAAGATAGCCGGAGGTAGGGCAAGATCCTCTCCATCCATCGTGTGTCTCCCCAGATCGACCAACTTGGTATCAACCCCAAGCTGCTTTAGCTGTTCATTAAGCCAGTTCGCCATCGCGACCACGTCCTCACGATGGCCAGCATCGCCTGAGATTCTGGTACAAGATCCGTTAGAGGTCAAAGTTGAAGGAGATTTTGTATTTACGATGGTATCGCTACCGCATCAGCGAGACGCTTGATGAAGGCGTCCGCATTCTTATCAATATAAGTCGATAAATCTGCAGGAGCTGGCATTCTGGTAGTTGTTCGTAGTTATGGCTAGTGGAAGAGGGAGACGTGGAGATAAGATTACTCACATGCTTATCAGAATCCCGGCGGCTTATGTCATCAGGCTTCATTTGAACCTTTACCTCGAGCTTCAAGTGCCTCTCCTGTCTTCTCGAGGTAAGGATCCATGAGCTATCTTTTTACAACAGCTATTGGATATTTTTATTGATAGGAGAGGCAGATGTCTAGAAATCTGGATAGTTGGGACGATGAGCCGGTACGCAAATTTCACTCGATCACGTTCTGAGCTGTTGGTTTAAATTTAAAGGATCGCAGGCACGGACTATAGCATCAACATCAACGTCTGGATCTACAAATCACACTTGGAAAAAGGCGCCAAAGGCTACTGTGGTAGTTGACGATTGGGAGCTGGATGACGACGAAGAGGAAGACACTGGAAGATCGGTTGATGTGCAGAACAAGCAAATTTGGGAGGATGCGTGAGTTTTTTTTTTTTTTTTCTTCGTGATCTACAAGTAATTTTCGGCTAACCAACGACGAAAATCTACGTTTTTTGAAGGAACACGAAACCGCACCATCCTATGCCTTCCTTGGTCATCAACCGAGGATTCTCAGCTACCACTGTTGCCCCAAGTCTACCACTAAATCAACCACCTCCGATGAGGATCCTGAAGCGGCCAACAGGTTCAGGACTCTCGTCGCCATCTGGATCATCTACCAATCTAAACTCCACTCTTGGGGAAACTCTACAGGAGCGGGAGGCACGATATCAGGCCGCCCGTGAACGTATCTTTGGGCCCTCAAGCCCAGAATCGACGGACCGTCGGGGCAAGAGCAAGAGCCCCACAGGGAAGAAGCCTACTCCTTCGCCAACTCCCACATCTCCGCCTTCTGCGAACAAGGTCATTCGGGACCCTCGCGGTCCGACGAATGTCGCCGACAACAGCAAGAGGAAGGCGGAGAATAAAGGATTTGGCAGAACAACGCGAGCACCACCACCTTCCGCGACCCAACCGACCGCAGATATCTCATCTTCTGATATACCTATATAATGCCTCTCCCAGGCGCCTTTCTTGCTTTCCTTCAAATATTCCTCGATTTCACTCTCCTTGCTGTTTATTGTAACGTCATGACTCATTTGATGCGAATACATGTTTATTCCCGCTTCTCTCTCTGTTCACTTTTGCTGGAAACAACCCGAGCAGGAATTCCATGTTTATTTAATTACTTACAACGCTGTACAAGTTGTATCATTGCCCTGTTGTATAGAGTCTACATTGAAATTTCATGTGGCAACCAGAATGTCGCAGACTTACCCACAACACCACCGGATAGTTGGGCGCTAGAGGTGATCCGACCTATTTATAAACTTGGATGAATACAATTCCTTGGCTTACCTTCTACGATACACCTTACGCCCCATAGTATGCTATTTAGCAACAGACGAAGAGATGGCTTACTGAACCTTCATTACATAAATTTTACATGTAAATGAATACATTTCAAGGCGTCCACCTTTCATAGCTCTCCCTTCTCCAACTTCGTTCTCAAAACCCGCACACGATCAACCAACGCATCCGCCTCCAAATAACAACCTTTTAACCATCTATTGGGTACCCCGTCTTCCCCTTTCTCCACACCTTCCTTCTCGTAGAACGCAGTACGCCCATGCAACACACGCCGATTATCAAACAACACCGCGTCACCTTCTTTCAGGGTATATTCGTACGTGTTCTTCGTATCGTTTAACAATTCCGAAAACCGTGCAAGTGCGGGGTAAAATTCCTTTGGGGTGCTAAGAGGGAGCGGAGCCTGGAAGGGAGGGGAATAGTTGACGTGTGATATCTCGGAAGTATGGGACGAGAGTTCGATCGTGAAATGTTCACGGTGGAGGTGGTGGCCGTCGTTAATGTAGTGGAATGAGACGGGCGTCTTGGTGAGGATGTCGAAATCGGCTGGGTGAGTGTCGTGCAGGACGCGCGCGGCATGAAGGGAATCGACAAATATCGAAGTCCCGCCGACAACTTTATTCTTCAAGCAGTGTAAAATCTGGTATCGAGGCGGATGTTGGAAATATCTGTCGGGACCGTCAACAGACCTGGTGAAATCAAGATAATCAATTATTTTGAACAAGCAACTCACAGAAGATCCATATGTAACCCGAGATCTAAATTAGTATACGCGATGTTCTTGCTATTCCGTACATTGATCACATCCCACAAAAGCCCATAAAACGTCGGCCTGAGTTCCCCAAACCGCTCCCCAAGTACCCTCAACTCACACGTCTCGTTCGAGGTCTGCTCGTTAGGTACCCCAGAGACAAAGAGCAGTCCATACTTGGAGAGCTGGGTAATACCATCCACCAATCCCTGGGGAGTATTGATTCTTTCATAAGGTATAAATAAATCCGGGTGCCCGGAGATGGATTCGTTCGTCCACGACCGCTCCTGTAGATGTTGATCGTAATGGAATCGGGCAAGCTTCGACTTCGAAGCATGGCGCTCCAAGAACTCCTGGGTGAACGACGACCGGTGCCCATCAGTCCAGCTGATATCGATTCCGATTGGGGTCACCTCCACACCCCTAGGACCATCGGTCGGTGCAATGGTGATCGACACGTCCGAGGAGCGATGAAGTTTCTGTCTGGTGCTCGGATGCACGCAATCCGACGACTGGCAAGAGTCGCGTAGCCAAACATAGGGGAACGAGGTACCCTTTAATGCATGCACTGTCAGGGCTTCCGGAGTTCGTGTCAATGTGGTCCAGGTGCGTCGGGTGTTTGAGTAATGAGCTATTCCACTTTTGCACCTGGCTGAGATTCGTAGCAGAGGATTTAAGCGAGAGAAATGACCAGCCATACTTATACAAATTCAGAGATCAAAGGGGAAAGCATAAAGCCAACCAATTTCATGTTCCCGGTAATGCCCGAAAATGAAGACCGCGTCGCAAACGTCGTCGAATAGTATTCATCCAAATATTAAAACTAAACAAAAAAAGTCCATGGGTCGAAAATATTGATTTTATTACAAGGGATTGGATGGGGAATGTATGAGGGAGCTGGCTCTAATACAGATCGATAGGTGCTAATTGTCTATTATTGGGAGGCACGAGAGGAAGAGTGTTTGAGGGGGTATCAACGCGGAGAGAAAGGAGCTCTGTTTAGGCGGCAGATGAAGGCCTGCCGATGGTAGTGACCTAAACACATTGACGAGTCAATATCGCACCAAGAATGGGTAAAACAAAGACAGACCCTGAATCCAATCTTCGTAAGCTTTTCGGCATCCACAAGGAGTCGCCCGTCGAAGACGAAAGCAGGTTTGTTCATTCCAACATAAACAGCCTCCCAGTCAATCTCCTTGAACTCTTTCCACTCAGTGGCAATGACGACGGCCTCTGCATTCTTGCAAGCCTCGAGTGCCGACTTGCAGATGGTCACTTGCTTTTTGACTGTATAACTTTATCAGAAACCTCGTCAACATCAAGAAAAAGGTACGTACTGTTTTCAAGGGGCACCAGAGGGCTCGCCTCCTGGAGATCGGCCCAGATTTGCTCCTGCTCCACCTGGGGGTCGTATATATTCACCAAAGCCTTTTCTGATTGGAAGTCTCTGATCAAAGTAATGGCAGCCGACTCGCGTGTGTCGCCAGTATCAGCTTTGAAAGCGAAACCCAAGACGGCGATGCGCTGAAGGAATAATCTGCGTTAATAAAATGAATGCTACGGGCCAAACATGTGACGAAACAAACCTTGCCAGTGATGGTATTGAAAAGAGTATCTACAACGCGCTTTGAGAAACGCCTCTTCTGGTGTTCGTTCATCTCAACGACCTGGCGCCAGTAAGCGGCAACCTCGGGCAAGTGCAAGCTCTCGCTCAGGTAGACCAAGTTCAAAATATCCTTCTGGAAGCACGATCCACCGAAACCAACGCTGGCCTTGAGGAATCTAGGCCCAATGCGGGAGTCATACCCAATGGCGTGGGCGACTTCGTCAATGTTCGCCCCAGTGGCTTCGCAAATGGCGGAAAGAGCATTGATGGAAGAGATACGTTGGGCAAGCATCGCGTTCGCAGCGAGCTTTGAGAGTTCCGAGGACCAGAGGCCGACAGTTAGGATTCGTTCCTCGCTAAAGGTTGGGAAGTGTTAGTTGACTTATTACAATATCGTTAATAATTGCATGGGTACTCACGGGACCCAGTTGGCGTAGATATCCTTGAGGCTCTGGCATGCATTGAGACCCTCGGGTGTTTGCAGGGATCCAATCAGAACGCGATCAGGGTTAAAAAGGTCAGAGATGGCTGTTCCTTCTGCGAGGAATTCGGGATTGGAGAGGGTGTCGAAATGGCAGTTGGGCTTGGAGTTGGCCTCTAGAATAGTGCGCATAGACTCGGCGGTGCGGCATGGTACAGTGGACTTTTCAACGACGATCTTCGAAGAAGAGGCGACAGCTGCAATGCGTCGCGTGGCGAGTTCGACATAGCTTTAAACAGGTAATCGCATAAGAAAAAGGGAAAACGCGTAGACAGGGAAAGAGAAGGGTTGATTAAGCGATCAGCCTCTGCCACATTTCCAGCAACGTGCAAATTTACGTACTTGAGATCGGCGGCAAACCCAGCACCCACACCGCTCTTCTTCGTAGGCGTGTTGACGCTGACGAAGATCAAATCAGCCTCTTCAATCGCCTTGTCTACATCAGTGGAGAAGAATAGGTTGCGGCCGCGTGCCTGGCGGACAACACCCTCTAAACCAGGTTCATAGATGGGCAGGGCGAAATTGGGGCTGTTCCAGGCATCGATACGCGCCTGGTTCAGGTCGACAATCGTCACTTTGATGTGTGGGCATTTCAGCGCGACGACAGCACAAGTCGGGCCACCTGAGAAAAGGCACAAGGTGAGCGATGGAGTGATAACGACGAGCCCTCGATCTCGCCAAGTAGCCCGCCACGTGTAATGCGAGCTATGAAGGCTATATGAAGATAGAAACATGCTCACCGACGTAGCCAGCTCCAACTAGCGAAAGGCGAGATGGTTGAAAAGACAACAGTCAGCAGCGTTTACGGCGTCGATGAGAAAACATTGGACGCACTGCAGCAGATCTTGGATACTTTGACGGGGGCCATTAGAAAGAGGTGGCAACGTAAAGATGAAGGTGGGAGGTAAAAGAGGACGCGCTGTAATAAATAATTCAGGTTTTGTTCTAGTCCTTTTCAGGAAATTTGGTTTTTCATCACGAGTTCTGTTCCTCTCGATCCATGACCACTCGTAAAAAAAGATATGTATCAAAACTCACTCAATCTTTAGACTCGGTGGTCCCTTTTTCAAGATCCTGACCTGTGTGAAATGAACGAGTCGAATTAAACGTACCAGTTCTCGCCACTACTCTGGATCTTCGACGGTGACTCGCAGCATAACCCAGAAGTATTTATGTAGGAAGACATGGCGATAAGCCTATGACGTATTGGCCCTTGCTCTTCCAACTCCTTCCAACTCCCACGTCCGTCCTGGATTACTTGCTGATCGATGCTTTCGCATGGGAAACCTGCCCAAAGACTTCAATTTCCAGCCAACGTCATCCTGATCGCCCTGATATTCAAATGTGTAAAACGATACCTTCACCTCCAACCCTTCAGCTATTTCACTGTCATTCTATATTGACATCATGTCCACCAACTCAGAGAGCCACCACGATTTAGACCGCGATGGAGAAAGAGGAGGATCCAAGAGAAGAGAAAGGCCTCTTCCATAACGTGCGTGCTTCGGTTACTGATAAAAATCCAAATTTCTGACTTCTTTCATCTAGCGACCTTTCTCATGTGCCTTGCAAATCCCAAGGAGACTGCAAATTTGGCCACAAATGTGTCCTCGCATACATACTGCCTGGGCAGAGCACAGTGACGGATAAGAAGAACAAGAAAGTCCCATAGACCACCGCCTCCGGTGCGTCGGGGAGGCTAGGAAGTAGTGGCACCAGACGAGAGACAACGTTTCGTATCAAAGTTGCCTCAGTTGCGGGATCGGAGCTGTCGACTCCGGAGATGGCTGGGGAGAACCGGCAGAAATCTCCACTCGGCCTCCTGCAAAGGAAATGTTACATAGGATGTGGAGCTTGAACATCCATCACGAGACCGTCATATCCTTCCATCAAGTGTGGGCAAATTTAACGATCCAACACTCAGCCTCATCAACGCCCACGCCCTCAATATGGACGGCGAAATCCTTCCACCTGACGATCCCCCTCCAGACACATTCAGATTCGGGATTCCCATACTTCCCAGAAATATACGATTCCTGGACGACCGCGAGGATGCGCAACGATTGTTACAATAGTCGATTTGCGCTCCAGGTGCCATATTATCAATTCAGCATCAACTGCTGGCTCGCACCGAAGTCCAGTGATATTGGGTGCTTCGGATCCCATCATCCCTGAATAGACACGGTGCCGTCATTCTTAACGACAATCCTGGTCCTCTTCCCTCTAGGTATTGTCCCACTACAGTACGCCTTACAAACCATTTGTCGTGATCCCCATATATTCAGGCCCGAATCTGGTCTATCTGTGTATGTTAAATCCTCGAGTGTTAAATCTTGACTAATGGTCGACATCGAACCAATGGCAGCGACACCACCGTCGTGCGGTCCTATGTTGTCGACGAACAAATATAACCACTCCCAAAACGGTCAAGACCTTGCCTGATTTAGACAACAGAGGAAAAAACGAACTCTTCGGCTCAAAATGGCTGTTAGGTTAGCTAATCCTCTGCTCTCTATCATACTGTGAAGACCTTGTTCTTCCTCTACCCCCTCACAGCAAGGATGCGAGCGACTCCATCATTAGGTCTGATAACGAAACCGAATCGAGGCGTGATATAAATAACAGACATCCATTGCTCATCAGTGGAGCTATATGGGTTGCATTGAGGGCAATCGACATGGAGGAAATATGCCCGTCCTCCATGCCCACGAACCGTGTAATAAGAGCTTCGCTGACGGTGCAGGTCACTTGAACCAACCTCGAATGTCGAACCCAGAGGGAACACACCACGCCGTTATATAATAGAAAAAATTTCAATGTACGACTCAAGTTTTGTTCTTTTATATTACGATTCACCAATGCGGAATTCAGTCTTTTTTTTTTTTCAACGTTCTTCAAAAATAATGGTTGGGATTTCATCCGCAAAATCTGAGTGTTCGTTTCCCCTCGAGAACAACCAAAAGCGGATGAAGTTCAGGCTATTCTGACTCACAATAGCATTTCAAACTCTTTGACTTTTGGGACAGGATCGACCCGTTAACTTTCGCGCCCATGCTAGTATAATGATGGACAGGTTAAGACCAACCGTCCCCATCCTCGCCACCTAGGCTACGAATCCCCATGACTCAGCAGCCCTAGATAGTTGCCACGCCGCACGCCTTGTGCATGGGAACGCAGAATATAATTGACATGCCAACGACATCTGTGGGACAGACCGACTAGCTCAAGCGCTCAAGATTGATGCTTCCAACTCCTACAGCTCCTACTCGTACATCGATGTCTGCCTACGGGAGGCCTCTTCAAAAAAGTCCTCAATCTCCTGCCAACTTTGTCTTGATTCCTTTGACATTAGAACCTGTGACAACGCGTACACCTCCGGCTTCTTTCTCGGCGTCAATCCTGAGAGAGCACTCTTAGTGCACAGCCTCGTCGAAACACAGCATTCCTTACCCCAACAAAAAAAAAAAAAAACTCAAATCGCCTCCAGACGCACTCTATTCCTCCCACATACTCCAAACTTCAGGCAACGGTGCAGTTAGAAATCTGAAAACAATGCCCAATCCGGATCCATTCTTTGCTGTGGCCGATAGGATTGCCCATGACTTTTACACCAAACTTTGGCGCTTTTTGTATGAATCTCGTATTAAGCCCAGCACCTCGAACAGTATGTATTGGTGCAATGGTATGAATACGGGTACGAGCACTCTCGCTGCTTACGCACTACAAAGCCTTACTGTTTTGATAGATGGCAACACCCGCGCTCCAGATACCTCTCCCCCTCCAGGTTCTCCGAACCTCGAAAAATATCGAAACATTTCACAAAACCGTGGGGTGGAGCCTGAACCTATGATCGTAGAGGTCATTCTGCGGTTGCCACAGCGTTCAAAGGGTGGTCGCCTTGGATCAACCAGTTCACAGATGTGGCAGCCAATAATACTGGAAACTTGGAACCTAAGTTTAGCATATGACGATGGCTTAGTGGGAGGGGACCTCATTCACCACCTTGTCAGGATGCACGAGGAGCCTCGATATTTTTATTGGACCATCAGCATCTACATCAACAGACTACCTACGGAAATTTTCATAAGGCAGATTAATGGCCCTCGAACAAGTCGTCCTCCCAGTCTCCCCATGGGGCTGGAGATTGCCTTACGACTCAGCCCGGGTTCAACTAACGACATTGAAAAGCAATTCGCTCCCTATGGTCAGTTGTAGGGTCCTCACGCAGATTCTTTCTTGTTTTCATTAAACGCTTAATTCAGGATCAGCTCCCCTTCCAATACGGACATACAGGTTTCTCCCGGTTCCCCATATTTACGGCAGTTTCATGCTTTCTGTGACTTGCATAACGGACTCCACGCCCTTGTTTGCAGATCGAGAGTTTTTTATTCAGCGTTCAAGCTGGCTAGGAATCGCGTATTCCAGCAGTAACCTGCAAATAAACGGACAAGGAGATTCCTTCCCCGTCTCCAGTGAGCAAGCAAAAATGCCAAAGGCAAGTAACTCTTTCCGAGGACTCGTTGTCATTATGTCCTAATAACCATCAATCATGCAGTCAGCAGTTGTTTTGCTAGATGACCGCCGTCGAAAGTGGATGAAGAAACCGAAACCAAAGTTAACGTCAAAGAAATTCTTGCCTCGCACTTTGAAGTTACGGCATCGTATGATGGTCAATTCCACGGATGGCCGGGGAAAGTTCGCAGAGCGAAAGGAGAATTTGCACACGGTCGCTCAAAACCGAGATGTTACATTGGACGTGGAGCTTGAACGTTCTCCCAGTGCACACTTGCCATCTACTCCACGAGACAATCCCGCTTTAATGCAGTCAAAGAACCTGAACGTCTCTCCGAGTTGTATCCTTCCATCAAGTGTGGGAAAGTTCAATTGCCCAACACTCAGTCTTGTCAACGCCCTTAATACTGATAAGGATGTCCTTCCACCTGATGAGCCCTTTCCGAACTCGAGCTCGTTCAGATACGGGATCCCCATTCCCCGCGGCGACCACCAGAATGCGCAGTGGTGGTTAAAACATATGATCCATGGCCACGAGAATTTGCGCTCAAGGCGCCGTGTTATCATATCGGGTGCTTGGAATTCCATCACACATATTATCCACAAAAATTTGCGCTCCAGGCGCCGTACTCTCAATTCACCATCAACTGCTGGCTCGCGCCCAAGTCCAATGATATCGGGTGCTTCGGATCCCATCACCCCAGAGTTCCACTGAATGCACACCAATGCCCCAACAATCTTGTGTAAATCGTCAGGGAAAAGTTCAAATATAGAGCAACCATGTATATGTAGAGTATCGTTGATAGAGATCAATAGATACCATTAGCTTCCCCCGGCTTTAGCCTCCACCGGCCAGACAAGATAACCTAGATTTATCCCATCACAGTCTGATATTGCAGTTGAGAATAGAAAATGCATGATAATGGTTAGTCACCTCTTCTCTGAAATAGGTATCCATTAGAGATCTTTGTCATTACAGATATCTACGAGCGTTAAATCCTCCATGGTCACGAAATGTGTAATGGGAGCTTCGCTGACGTTCATGGGCCGTTTGGAACATAATAAATAAATAAAAATTTGTACGAACCAAGTTCTGTTCTTTTATATCACGATTCATCGATGCGGAATCTATTCCTTTTCTGGACGTCCTCCAAAAATTAGGATTTACTCCACAAATCTGTTCATTGGCCCGGCGTTGTGTTTTTATTTAATTCACGAATGCTCACTTCTCGAGAAAATAAATAAAAAGTTACAGTCTATCTACCAAAGATGGACGCTCCTCATTCCGGTTCAAAGCGTCCCTTCAAACTCTCTGACAATTTTTGGGACAAAATCGACCCCTTAACTTTGGCGCCCATCCTTTTGAGGTTCTCGGCCTGTGCTAGTATAATCAGGTTAAAAGCAATCATCCCTATTCTCGCCCACCTAGGCCATGAATCCCCTTGACATAGCCGCTCTAATAGATGACTCGCCACGCCGCATGCTATGTGCATAGTAACGCATACTAGTATAATTGACAAGAGGACGCGTCAACGTGTCTGTCGGCCCGGGTGCGGCGGACCGGCTCAAGCGCTCAAGCTTGATGCTTCCAACTCCCACAACTCTTACTCGTACATCGACGTCTACCTACAGGAAGCCTCTTCAAAAATCCCTCAAGCTCCTGCCAACTTTATCTTGATTCCCCTGACATTAGAACTTGTGACGGAGAGAAGTTGTGCACAGCCTCATCGAAACACAGCATTCTTACCCCAACAAAACTCAAATCACCTCCAGAAGCTTTTTACTCCCCCTTCCACAGATTCTGGACTTCAGGCAACGGTGCAGGTAGAAATCTGAAAACAATGCCCAATCCAGACCCATTCTTCGCTGCGGCCGATAGGATTGCCCATGACTTTTACATCAAACTTTGGCGCTTTTTGTATGAATCTCGTATTAATCCCAGTACTTCGAACAGTATGTACTGGTATAATGATATGGATACAGGTACGAGTGCCCTCGCTGCTTATGCACTACAAAGCCTTACTGTTTTGACAGAGGAGTTCTCTAGCAATACCCAGGCTCCAGATACCTCCCCCCCTCCAGGTTCTCCAGACCTCGAGAAATATCGAACTATTTCACAAAACCATGGGCTCGGGCCTGAACCTATGATCGTAGAGGTCATTCTGCGGTTGCCACAGCCTTCAAATATTGCCAAGGCTGGTCCCCTAGGATTGGCCAGTTCACAAATGCCGCAGCCAATAATACTGGAAACTTGGAAACTCAGTTTAGAACGTGAACAAGACGATGGCTTGGTGGGAAAGGGCCTCGTTCACCATCTTGTCATGATGTACGAGGAGCGCCGAAGGTTTTATTGGGCCATCCGGATCTGCATAAACAAACTACCTACGGAAGAGTTCATATGGAAGATTAATGGCCCTCAAACAAGTCCCAATCTCCCTATGGGGTTGAAGATTGCCTTACGACTCAGCCCGGGTTCAGCTAATGGCATCGAAGAGCAATTCGATCCATATGGTCAGTGATAGGATCATCGCGCTGATTCCCTCCTGTTGCCATTAAATTGTTTACTTCAGGCTCAGCTCCCCTTCCAATCCTGAAATACACGTTTCCCCCAGTTCCCCATGCTTACGGCAATTTCATGCTTTCTGTGGCCTGCATAACGGACTCCAGCCGCCTGCTCGCAGATCTAAAGCTTTGTGTTTATCGCCCAAGCAGGTTAGGAATCGCCCTTTCTCGCAATTACCTGCAAATAAACGGACAAGGAGAATCCATCTCCGGCGTCTCTGGTAAGCAAGCAGCAGCGCCAAAGGCAAGTATCCATAGACCCATTGTCAAAGTTGATGCCTTAATAACCATCACTCATGCAGGCGGCAGTCGCTTTGCCAGATGACCGCCGCCAAAGGTGGATGGAGAAACCGAGACCAAAATTAACTCCAAAGAAATTCTTGCCTCCATCAGGCATTTCGAAATTACGAGATCGGATGATGGTCAACTCCGCAGACGACTGGGGGGAAATGGGAGAGCGAAAAGAGAATTTCCACATGGTCTCTCACAAACCAGATGTTACATTGGACATGGAGCAAATTGAACGTCTCTCCCATGCACAGATACCCTCTACTTCACGAGGCCATCCTGGTCTAATGCAGTCAAAGAACCCAAACGTCTCCGCGAGTTGTATCCTTCCATCATATGTGAACAAGTTCAACAGTCCGACACTCAGTCTCGTCAACGCCGACGTCCTTAATACTGACAAGGATGTTCTTCGAGTTCCACCTGATGAGCCCCTTCCAAACTCGAGCTCGTTCAGATTCGGGATTCCCATTCCTCCGAAAAAGAAACGATCCCGCGACGACTATCCGAATGCGCAATGGTGGTTAAAACATATGATCCACGAGAATTTGCGCTCAAGGCGCCGAGCTATCAATTCAGCATCAACTGCTGGTTCGCGCCCAAGTCCAATGATATCGGCATCAGCAAATCGGGGAAATTCCGATTTGGCCATATAGCACCTACAGATTTGTCTCAGCCTTTTGATGCCCTCACAACAGCTCATAGCTACATGTAAACGGTTGATCACGATATAGGGACAATATAT
>Ga0307509_10000414_pt1 | contig 71993 bp, 70 predicted proteins | sample 10_EM_MG_FD_202245 | JGI IMG/M metagenome (GOLD analysis project Ga0307509, IMG submission 202245) | Populus trichocarpa ectomycorrhiza microbial communities from riparian zone in the Pacific Northwest, United States - 10_EM | ecosystem: Host-associated > Plants > Roots > Unclassified | place...
AACACACAAAACAGGAAAAACCCACACAACGGGAAAAACCCCCAAGTGGCAGTCACGACCCTAAACCGGTCGTACCCCAAACTAACTATCATACCCTAACAACTATGGGATTCCAGCTATCAAAAAGGAGCTCCCTCAGCTTCCCTTACGGGCCTTACAATCTTACAATCTCGAACTGTTTCCAAAAACCAAGAGTTGCAGGATCCCCGCGAGGGGGCTTGGGGTCAGAACTTTTGGGTATCAGATAGCGGTATTGGGTGGCAGAGGGTATTTCACATGGGGATTTTGGTGAAGCTAGAGGGATGCAGTATCTCTCCACCTTTTGGGTGTATGAAGTTGGTGTTGTTTCTCAAGCCTACACACCTCTCCGGTATCCCCCTACCCTCTGCTCGCCATCTCTGCGCTCACAAATCACGCCCTAGAAATGCTACATCCAGAACGAAAACTTCATGTATTCTATTATTAGTGGCAGACAGCCATCTCAGATAACAAGTGTACAAGCCTCGGACCTAACTCCTCGGTCATAGGGAACCTCACAGTTAACTCTCGACTCACTATGAGGGTCCTCATGCCCAACACTATCTACTCCCAAGAGCCGCGCCGGAAGTGGAATGAGGACTAAGGGGCCACCTCGCCACACCGCTCCAAGGAGAGGATGTTGGCACCTGCAGTTGGTGGGCGTGGGCCTCTTGTCGAAAGTGGTTATTTGTATTTTCTAGTTCCAAGGCACCAGTAGCGTCAAGATAATTGCTCAGAAGGGCCAGAATCATCTAGGTATTCGGTAGCGATGATCAGAGACGGGATCATCGGAGGTGGACTACCGTAAAAACTGAAATAAAAGAACCGTGTGCTATGTCGTTGGAGTTGCCTCCTCTGGTAAGGTCTGGTGTTTTTTTGTTTTTTTATGACTCTCAGGCGGCCTGAGCAGCTCTGTTTTTGCTGTGTTTTTAGCCCCTTTTCTCAAGTGGGTAATTCTCGACTACATAGCACCCGGTTCTTTTATTTGAGTTTTTACGGTATTTACTTCCCTTTGTGATTGCAAGTGAGACAATAATAAGACTCTACTCGAGTAGGGAGTGTCCCCCTTAAAAGGGCATATTGTGGAATGTGTACAAGTAGTATCATACACGTTTTTACCGAAATTCAAGAACCGATGGGCGCGAAAACCCGTTATCTATCGCATGCCGAGATCCGGGAGCTACTTAGACATCACAGGTCTTGCTGTTAATAACCCTGCCTGCGCCACTGGTGCTGACCAATTTTCTGCTGTTAGTAGCATAGAGTTGTACCAGGGTATGAAGGTGGTACCAAAAAACGAGAGCTCGGAGGGGAGAAGGTCCGAATAGCCCAGGCCCATCTTAACCACTATACACCTAAGTTTTCGAAATTCAGGAGCCATAACCCGCACTGACTTTACCGACAGGAGACACCATTCCCAATCCACCAATATCACTCGAGACGGCAAGCATTTGCAGCCAGATACAACCCAATCCCAAAAGAAAAAAAGGTATTTTTTTGATGACACGCTACTCACTCGCTCACCAGCTCCATCGGAGCTCAGATTTTACTAATGCGCTGTAGGATGCGCAGATTCCTGAGCGAGGAAACCCTCCACATTTCCGATAAACCACCTTTAACAGCTACCGGTACTCTTTGACCCCACTTAGTCCTGCCGCGGCACCCAATGCCACTTTTACTAATTGACTGAATTCTGGGGAATACTTTTACAATGAATACCCACATACGATATGCCAAGCTTTTCTAGAGCGTGGAGGAGCCCCCGAACATCCCCTGCTGTAGTCTTTGGTGTAAAGGATGCTTTACCAGATTTGGTGGATCTAACGCATAATGGTTCAGCCCAGTTCGTGACACAGAAAGTTACCCCCTTCCTCTTTCAGTCACACATGGTATTCTCAAGACAGCACAAGTTCAAAATATACCTCCCGGAATACTTGCATTAGTAGGCGCATCTTCCCCCCGCACACATACTTTCCATCTCCCCCCCAAGAGAGAGCTCTCTAGATATGACACACGACCAAATGTTGAACATGCCGGTATCAATGCCTGTGCACCAGTAGTTGCCGGGGATTCTAACCCATTTCCAAAAAATTCCGTAGCAGCTGTATGCATATGTGGAAAGTGCCTTCGTGCTCACAGTCGGGGGTTCGCTTTAGTCAAGAACGAGCCACCAAGCCAGAGCCTAGATATATCAGTAGTGAAGGTACGGCTCTTGTTCTTTTCAATCCATCCAGCGAAGCAGACGACACTTTTCTCGCAAACTCACAGACACTCACTCGACGCATGGCTTGCCGCCCCCAGCTACTTTCCCATTTTTTGCAAAGGGCCAAGTTTCAGCCAATAGTAGATCATCTCGTGTCATGTGAATATCCTGCCGCCCAACACTCCCGCTCTACCCCGTTTCGCTTCTTCTATATTCTTGCACCATCTCCCTTCGGCTCTCGCTAACCCACACCAGTGCAGTGCTACAAATGGATCCTAGGGAAATTTCGGCTCTTGTTTAACATAAGGCCATCCCACATGTACATGATACGGTAAAACGACTACATACTCAGTATGCTATGGAAATTCCAAGGGGAGTTCTATCGTATCCATTCTCAGCTCGTGTCAGCATTTTGACCCCTATGTACTGTACAGTACCGTACAAGGCGGGCGCAGGGTCACCTTTCTACCTATCCCGCGATCCCGAGTTTCAGAATGAGGCTAACTCAGCGTACTTAGGGTGAGCGAAGGCAGGAATAGCACGATCTGACAGGTCCCGCACCACCTTCTATATCAACCCAACCCCGTAACCCTAAGTATTTTTCCCTCTGTGATACACACAATTTCTCATTGATAAACTGCCGTGTGTTAGCTTTTTCTAGATTACATGTCAGCTAAAATAGACATAAATAGTGCAGAGGATTATAATTTCTTACCTCGCCATCTGAATGTGATTAGCTCTTGAAATGCATGCATCAACATTGTGCTCATATTGTTAGAGCACCTGCCTTTGATCAACCAGCCTGTCGTCCTCAATTCAAATGCCAAGCTTCTCCCCACTTTCTATTAACGGAGGAGCACCGTGAATGTTGCTCTAGTTCTTACGACTACAATGACATCTACTAGTACTTCTAGGACACCATACCTCATATATGTATCATAAGAAACTTGGTGATCGGCGCACGGAACATGGTATACTCTGCCTGGGCACATCTGATTTGGCGAATCTGAATCTGATACATAAAAACACTCCTCGACACTGCGAGTAACATGACTATTTGTCGAATGCTGCTCAGAGAGCCTTCAACTCCGGACAACACTACATAAACCCTTAAGAGTCATTAGTTGCGTCGGCGTCCAGCAGCACTAGAGAAACCGAAATCTAGGCCTATAGAAACGGGCTTTGAGCTATGTGGTACGTTTAGATTTCGGAGCTAGTCTAAGAGTAAGGATGAGGCAGTTTCCCACCACAGACCAGCGGTTTCAAGGCCATTTCATAGATCCATTAGCCCTGCGATATTTGTAGGCCTGCGACAAAGGAAATGAATGCTCCTACATCTCTTTAACGAGTTGTAGGTTCTGCGGCGCATGAAGCCATCCCACGCTTTTACCCACCCTCTCGCCGCTAATACGACTCATGACAAGAGCAAGGAGTTTCCTCACTATAAAGTTATTCGAGAGGTCTACGTTGACCTTCCCTGCAAATCTAGAATCCCTGATAACCCTCTCTACTCGTGGTCGCCGCATGGCACTGTGGTGATCCAAAACAGATAGCAATCCCTCCATTCCGAACGGTGAGGAGAGGGGGCGCAAGACATTCGTTAACGATACTGCATCTTCTATCGCTTGGCAAGCACCTTGTCCCATAAATGGTGCCATTGAGTGAGCAGCTTCCCCACCGAGACTCCGATCAGCCAATCCTCTTTGCAGAAAATATACGGATCCTCTTACCATCTCCAATCAATACAACCCTTCCGTAGTTAGTTACACCCCAATGCCCGCTCATCAATGGAACTTTAATTGTTCGAACGCTTTTCTCGATGATATCGCCCATAAACGTATCAGTATCTCCGTAGTGTTCAGGAAACCACAATCCTTGGCACTCCTTATCCAATGACTCCTGGAGACTTGCTTCGCTAGGCGATTTTCCTGGAAACGGCTCTTTGAGGGATATGAACCAAAACTGCCGTTTCTCTAGGAGCGGCCAGGCCCCATACATCTTGCCGATTCCACCAACGATCCTTGTTTGATCCATGGTCGGGGCCTGACCCAATGGTTTCGTGATACCATACAGGGTTGTCCAACCTGTGTACTCGACTCCGGCACCTTCCCCACTACTCTTAGGTGCCGTAAAGGAACGAAGTAGCGAACCGCCCCCATCAGCTCCAATCACGACATCCCCTTCAACCTCAAGCCCGTCTTCAAACTGTACCACTGCTGGCTTATTGCAGTGACCATCGATAACGCCAACGCATTTATGGCCGAAGTTGACCTCCACGCCATTGCGGCGGAGTTCGGAAACAAGGAGATCCTGAAGATTCGCTCGTTCAAAGGAAAGAAGAGGATATCCGTAGAGATCTTGATACCAATTATTCGATTGGTGGGTCAAGAGCCTTCGGTTCGGGCCGGAGTATATATTCAGGCCATTCACAGGCTGGCTTATCTCCTTGAGTTTAGGGAGGAGCCCTAACCTGTTGGTTCTATGTGAGATCGGGCAAAGGATTGTTTTGTTTGAGGACACGCATTACATACTGATCAAGTGGTGCAAGCCCATTTGGAGACAGTGTTAATCCCGCGCCGATATGTCCAAACGAGGGGGCTCTTTCATAAAGCAACGGGCGGATATTTGTAAATCTTTTGAGCAACAGGGCCAGTGTTGAGCCGGCAATACCAGCACCTAATCAAGCGTCAGAAGATTTCCCAAATTAACTTTTCCGCGATACCCACAAAGGCCATCCTACCCACGATCACCGCTCTTGCCATAATTATTCCAAACTGATGTGTTGATAGCACTGTTCTGCCCCGGGAGGCACTCCGTTTTAATAACCAGGCCAAATCCGTAGTTTAAGTAATGCGATTGTTCCGGAAATCCCATGCCGGATGGGGGAGAACCCTCCCCCGGATTATGCCAAGCTCGTATCTTATCTTAATCTAAGCCCATTAGCCCCATTAGGTATACCAAGCAGGCCCACTCGATATTAGTACTTGCACCCGAACCCCGCCGAGATACTGTCCGTACTCGAGCACCGGTAGCGATTGCATCATTTGGCATACTCCAAATTGCTGACACCAAAAAGCAGGTCTTAAGGGTTGGGACACAGCATGCTGCTTGTAACGCAGAAAGTTTGTGGGACAAAATATTAAAAAAATATATCCCTTCTGTTTGTCGTAAATTTATTAGTGGCTTTTAGAGTCAAAATCTTGCCCCACCATAAGTAGAAAAAAATGCAATACAAAAAGTGACAGTTATAAAAAGTTGACATGCTTCCAACTTTGGGACACTACCCTGCTGAGGCCGACGAAAAGCTGCTTTAGTCAGACGAGACTCGCCATACTGACAGCTGATCGTCCCAAATGATGCGACCACTACAGTATCCCCGGGGAAAGGCATCTCGGCCAGCACTATGTAACGCACCACGGAGCAGAACTATCCGCGAGGTGTACAGTACAGCACTCTCGTAAGACTCATCGCCAATGGCCACTGATCATCTTGAGAGACATGCCAAAACATTCTTGCGAGAGCACAACCTCGCTCTTGTCACAGCACACTCTCTCCGAAATGTAGGAACGGTGAGATATCGATATATGGTCCCAGTCGTGATACATCTGCGAATGGTTGGAAAAATAATAGCCTGGTTCCAAGTTGAATGACCACCACCAAGAAATATTTGTTTGTTTCTCGCCTTCCTTCTCAAGCTCAAAGAAATGTAGCTAGACGCCTGCTGCATCGATCTACAATTTTAATTTCTAGAAATACTGACTGAAAGACCGTAATCCCGGAGTTTGAGGCTGGGGGCATTCGGTATAGGAACCCCAATAGCGACTTGCAAAAAATATAGGCAAGAACAGGCAAATTCATATATCTTCACCGGGGAGACACCCCACTACGGTAGCCCTAATTGTGATACTTGACCAAACTGTTCCCGCTCCTTTAGGCACGGTTTATGCGATTTTGCCCCAACCAAGCTGAACAATGGCCGAATTTTCGGTCCTCATACAGGTTTATAGCAAGGAAACCATGCCAGTCTCTTTCGAATTATAACCTTTTTTTTTTTTCAAGGCTATTTCGCAGCGCACGGATTACTAAGTACTGTAATTCTGCTCTCCGCATAGCCGGCCACAACTCACCCACCCCTGCCCATAACCAACCAACTACTAATTCAGATTCCCGATTCTACATCCATGCTAAATTCATAGCAGACAAACCCCCAAGTATCAGATTACAATCAACAAATTCTCAGAGTTCCTACCATCTTATAGTCGTCAGTAATATCTTCCACAGTGGTGATTTAGCCTACAAGATATCGGCATGAAGAACCCTGAAAACTGTGATCAAAAGTTTGTATGGCTGGCAGATTATCTGTGCGCACCTGAGTACCCACACTAAATTCTGACTCAAATGTTCTGGTTTTTCATGTCGGCATCTTGTAACCCTCAGAATTGAGCTGCTCACCCAAGTTTAGGGCTAATTTGGACCCCCCCTCCGCCAGCAGTTAACTACTAAGAGGATCAGACTAATAACTACAGGTGACCAACCATCTCATCAGTGGCTCTATAGACAAGGCCTAAAAACATCCACTCTGTAAAGACAATTCCCAGCTGAGACCACAAACTCGTGGTGCCAACAGCCGGAAGAATAGGACCCCGAAAAGCATAAGTGGGTCACTAATGCTCACTCGGCCTCTGTATCCATTGCTAATGACGGAATTCACCGAATGAGACCCCTTTGCGGGGCCTAAAAGCCATAGCTATACAAGCAACTTACATAGGATTTGGCGATGGAATGTGGCTTGGAATGGCGGATCCGGATCTGCTTCATCAGACTCCTGCCTCCAGCCCCAGCCAAAAGCCAAAGATAATCCCATATTTAAGTAGATCCCCATACTTCGCTGCGCTGGCTGCGGGGAGCACCCAACCCCCAAGGCCCCAACAACCTACCGCTAGTACCGCTTATCGAGACTCATTACGGCCTGAAAACCCAAAGAAGTTCATCTCAAATAATATCCATATCAAAGTGGGAGACCTAGCAAGCTCTCTTAACCACCAAATCAATTGTAATAACAACCACTTTTCCTTTGACACATATCATGTCGCATCAAGCCAGTGCAGAGCATGACGGGGAAGGAGAACTATGCATCGTCTATTCTAAGCACGGGAAGTAATCCGAAGTACATTGTATCATTACCAGGCTAACGGAGTTTGGTAAGGAAGAACTACAAATATGAGGCCGCGCCCTATGCCACAGGGTACAAACAAACCCAGGAAACGTCCTTGACAGTGTTGTCAATCCTATCAAACTGCACAACGTAATACGTCAAATAGTGTAAGGCCTTTCATAAGGCTATTTCTCGCTATCACTAGCCAAATCAGGATTCACACCGGAGGATTTCTTTCAGATGCGACTCACTAGGGCACATTAACAACCTGTACTATGGGCCCTAGTGAGGACACATAATGTTATTATTTTTCCGGAGGGACTTGGAGTGTGGGATTGGGGCGCATGGCAAGACACTGAGTGGGTATGAATGTGGTTAGCAATGTGAACGGGAACGGGTGAGCAAAGGTGTGAATTTCCTTACATGCGATCTTACCATAGGGCCAATAACCACAGAAGTATTCCAGGCATAAGAAATCAGAGGAACATTCCCAATTCCTAAATTCAGCGGTTATGTAATACTAAGAAACGCTTCACCCCGAAGCAACATTATAATCGAGGCTCCAGTATCGATAGTCCCCACACTCGCCGAAAACCCGGTGAGTGGGAGAGAGCATGCTAATGCATTATACCGCATAGCGAGAGCAAAGTCTGCAGGCATTGCAGCTCGCCCTATACAAGGGGTGGTAAGGTAGGGTAGAGTGCACTTTACTCGGGTGCAGCTTGTTAGTGATATGTTCGACTTAGCACCGGCCTAATATAGCCCGACGAGGTTCAAATCTGCAACACACTCTTAATACCGTTTCCCATTGCACAAAACTTTTCCCGGTAGCAATCTTCAGTTATTGTTTTTCTTATTTCATTCTTCCTTACCCCTGGCCGCTACAGTGATTTGTTCACTAACTTATGATCTTATCTAGAGATATAATACAATAACCACCAGACTACGTGGTGTAGGCTCCATCATCAGAAGCTCTATAGCCACACTACTGACAATTGATAACTATGGAGGCGCTCTCCACCAGGAGCCCCCAATTCAGACATCCGCCTCAAGGGATGGCTACAGCAACAGCATCACAAGACAACATGAGCCTCGAGTGATTATGTGTGACTTGAGACAAAGTACACTGCGGCAGAAAACCACAACCCATAAGCGAGGGGGGCTTTTCGCCTAATCCAGCTAGCTGCAACAAGGGTCCCCTGTTCAGGAGGGGCGCACTGGCCAATTATTTAACATAGAAATCCCTAAAAGAGAAAGAAAATATATTATGACCAGGAGTTATGTTCTCTGTAGAAGAGAAAGAGGCTAGCACCCTGCACCGAGCACCCGTTCGCGGTTTCCTCTGGCCACCGTATGCCGCAAGCTCCTTCAAAACCCCGGAAGTTCGGGTTTATCCGAATATGTGGTTATCTCAACTTCCAGTACCGTACCTCTATCGACAGCTCCCACAGATCGAAAGACATTCCAGAGCTGGACATGCCCTCGCGTACCAATGGGTCGACCCGAGCTCCGGGTTAAGCGATGCTGGATGTGTGGGGGGGCCCGGAATGCACGGCTCGAGCCCTTGATGCATGAGGTATTGGCTATTTTAGGAAAAAAACTGAATATGAAGTAGAATGCCTACAGTACTCCATCTGTTTAATCACCAAGATCATATATGTAAATAATACTCGAGTACACTGCTAGCGATTTAGCTAGCTCTAACCCCGAAGCCCCCTCACTCTTGCATGTTGTTGGGCAAATCCAATCAATGTATGTACGGTAGGCGGTTCATCCATCGCACTTCGAATGCCAATAAATTGCAATTCGATATCTTGGAAACCCAACAACCAACAAGGCGTGCATGGCAGCATGCGCATCACAAAGCGAACTAATCTAGCCCTTGATGCCGTGATGTGAGATTCAGTCAGGCTCGAAGGAAAAAGTGGGAAGGAACGCCCTACGACGCACCGTCCGGGGGCGGTGATCCACTATAACCTTCCTCCCAACCGAATCGATACTGAGTGAGCATCAGTCTGCACATACTACGGGCCAATTTCCTTCCATATGAGTCTGCTTGACTCATGTGAAATCCATCTCATTTCGCGGTTCACTATCTTCGTAGGATTCCGCAGAGGCTAAGCCTTCGGGATGCAGGCCAAGTCAGTGCATGAAATCCAAGATTCAATGCAACTCAACCACTGCAGAGCTGTGGTCAAGGATTACAATTGGATACACAAGCTCCATCTGAAATATATGTCGGGGTAATGTCATTGAGGGAAAAACAAAAGGGAAAAAAAAGAGAAAGGAGACCAACCGAGAACCAAATAGGGTCCCCCACATCGACCCCGAAGACCTTGAAACATGCAAGGAAAACTCATTCGAGCTATTTACAACCTCACGCTATATTTGTAGACCCAACAAGGCTACCATAAAGTTCCCCCGCGAAAAAAAAACTGCACTGCAGTAGGACAAACGGAAGGTTCAATGCGAGGTACAAGTGCTCCATAAGTTGGTTGACTATAAATCCCTCCCAGCCCTTGAAGATGTGTAACTAGAATGCTTCCTGGGTCCAAGTTACAACAATTAGTGACCGCTTTCGCGGCGGTACTCGGGCACATGGCCTGCACTCTACACACACACACGAGGACCCCAATTGGCTCCCACTCTAGACCACCACGCGCTGCTTAGTTGGCTTCCTCGTTCTTTGGCTCGGGGGGCGGGGGCCAAGTGCTGTGGGCACAACTTTGTTTGGCTGGACCTTACTTTTCATCCTCCCGGGGTATTCCAGTGGGGTGAAAAAGCAAATTCAGGCACATACATGCATACATGTCCCAGAGAAAAGTGGCATATAATCCCGCAATGCTGGCCAACGGGTAGTCGATAAACGATCATTCTCTCATTTTTTTTCCTCAACCCCACTCAAGATCCCCCCACCAAGTAGAGCAACAAGTCACGTGTTCTGCGCCTTGTCGGCGCAGGCAAGCGAAAGTAACAAGAAGGCGAGAGGTAAGAATGTGGCACCTAAGTTAACTAGGGAGCAGACAACAGAGGAGAGGACGAGCAACACCGGTAGAGCATAAAATCTAGTGGCAAACATCGGATTTGATAGGGCTGTTTATTGTCCCCCTCTACCCACTATTCCCTCTACCAGAGTATGTCAGTATTTCTAAACATTGTGCCGTAGGACCCGGTTGATTTTCCCTACATGCGTCTTGGTTGCAAATAAGCACATATTGTCGATCCGTAGGCTATGGGGGCGCACACTAGCATTGAAGATGTGGTGCGTGCAGCTTCACAAGAAATTAGCATCTGTCAAAAAAAAAAAAAAAAAGGTGCAACTCTCTGCCCAATTCGCAACTTGTTTGGATAATGCTTGCTATGATACCCGAAGGTGCACAATCCCATCACATGCCAATCCGGAAAATCCCCACCTCATCTAGGATCCAAGCCCCAAAAATTGAACCTCTCAGGACTGCACGCACGTGTACCCCCAAACAATTCGCAAATATTAGACAAGCAGATATATTACGCAAAAAATATAGAAACCCATGGGGTTCTCGTGATACATAGGATCCAGCAATTGCCGAGACGTTTGGCGGTTAATATCGAATACAAAGGAGGAAGACATGTCAATGTCAGAATCCTCGTCTCGGGAAAAAAAGTTGACCAACGCTTCAGTAATCAATCCCAGCTGCAAAAAGTCACCTATTGGCCCCAGGCAGTAAAGAATGAGAAGGACATACCGCAATGCACTCGAGTACAGTACTTGAATATTGTGCTATGCATCCCGTACAAATTTAATACGGACCTGCGGTCCCCCACATGGTCCGATTGAATTCCGGACTACAAATCCTCTCAAGTAACCACAACTTTAGATTATGGGCGCAAAAAAAAGGTGATCACCTCGCGCTCAGCCCTTGCTGAACCAACGCAGACAACCGAAAAAGAAAAACCCTAAGAAAAGTAAAACAAGTGAAAAGGAACACACCGTGAATTAGTAGGTAAAATCTTTGCTCCTGACAAATCACATCCCGGAGGCCTCTTGCCTGGGGAATGCAGGTCGATGGCCCGCCTCCGTATGCAAGAATATGTACTCGTACTGCACTCCACAGTGGGCTGCTTGAGCTCCCAATAAACAAGGGTTGGTTTACATCAACACCAAAATCAGCCAGCCTTCCAAAAAGTAGCAAAGAGTATAATACTAACTTATCACCCCAGCGCACAATAGCAAGAACCATGGGAAAGCAGGCAAAAAACAAAGCTTTCCCTTAAAGCTTTTGAAGAAGCCCATTCTCCCACCAAAAGAGGCATATATGTATGCCACGAGGGCTACACGGTGCTACCATCGGTAGATCCTCGAACCTTACTCCGTCACGGATCGTGCATCAAGCAGGGAGGGGGATTATGTGGCTTTGACATGCTCTGCATTAGATATGATAAGGCTACTCTGAGCCGTCTCAAGCGAGTATCTTTTGTAAGGGTTTGCTCACGCACAGAGCTTCACCTCTCATCCCTAGCAGAAGTCAAAATACCGGTATTCCGCTCAATTCAGCTACTACACCCCTGCGTAATATGAATTTTGATCGAAGCCAGTGACATGCCCATTCACCCATCTACAGTATTCACCACTAGATAAACTGCCAGGACGTCTTACTCGTGCAAGTATTGTGAAAGTTCGTTCGTTCGCAAATGCACAGCGCCGGCGTGTGTTCTATGATAGTACCTAGCCGAGGGGGGCACTCTGTGATGACCTTAGGAAAGAGGGGGGGGAAACTTTGCATCTCGGGTAGTACAGCAAGATGTTTGATTTACCTGTGTTACGTTTCAGAAAACCGGTTCAAATGATCCCCCTGCCGAGCAACAAAACCCCCTGCTTCTGCAACTGCTGCGCCTACCGGACCGGACCTTTCCAGGCCCCGCAGTTTTGTTGATGTTAAGGTTCAATAAGGATAAGAATCAGGTATCTCCTGGATAGCTGAGACAGTGGAAAATTTTGCGCTCTCCCCTGTCTGTGTGTGAGATATATCACAAGCTCATAAGAAACTCTTGTCAAGGACCATAAATTCGCACACGGGCAAACTTCAGACCATAGCTAATATTAACTGAGGCACTCCCTTAGTCATCTCTGTCTTAGACATTGGTGGGGGACTGCACAAAATCTTCCACAGCCTCAACAGTCCAGGGGAGAGTGCTGGGCACGAAAAAGTGTGTCCCTTTCACTTTAGTAATACGCACAGTACCGTACTCAGGTAGATCAAAAAAAGTAGTGCCTTGGCATAAATTTGCATCATATTTGTGTTCACTTTTTTCAATATGCCTCTCCTACAGTACCGTTCTCAGCCAATATTCATTGTGCTAAAAAAGCGGAGTTCAGAAAACCGGCGAGGAGCCAACTTCAAGCAGTTTTATATTATGGAGATTTTCTCCAGAAGCTTTGCTATTGTTAGAGCATGTTAGCTGTTGGATTTTTTGTGGTCAAGGTTCTATCCAGAACCCCTGTACCTCACTCATACAGCACAGCACTGGTCTAGCTATAGCCAGGGATCATTAGAAATCAACCGTGGAGGACAATTAGTTACGGGTAGTCAAAACATCCGCTTCTAGACTTCCTATGCTCCGCTGGATACGCTTTCCCACATCCGTATGGGCACTAAGAAAGGGATCCATTGAGTTCTCACAAGTACCGTACTGCTAGCCATGCATTACAGTAAGGCAACGGTACTTGTATCCCTTCCTCGGGACCCTGCACAAAACCCTCACTAGAACATTCTATCCATGATTCCCGCCCAATTTCGTTCCAGTGCTGTTGGTGATTTCCTATGATGGGGGTCTCAGCCTCTTTCTCTTTCTCCCGCAAGGACAGGAACCAAACCTTGCAGCTCCAATTTGCGAAATCCATCCCACAACCCCCGCAAATCAACAAACCCGACGTTTGAGCAGTCCAGGGCACGAATATGCAATGCGGGCGGTTTATCATACTCCAAATATAAACGAACCAAGAGAAACAGGGTGAAGGGAACATTTTTCCCAGAATTATCCCCCACCATCCATCCATTCACACACACATACACTGGGGGGGGGGATCAAAGAAAAATTAAAAAAATTTCAAGGAAGAGCCAACCGGAGAAATAAATAAATGAGAAAACCGGAAAGAGAGAGGAGAGAAAGAGAGAGAAAAAGCAAATTGCCGAGGATTCCTGGTTCCCGGGAAAACGTTTTTCGCAATCTACCTGATCCCTGGTTTCGAGAGGGGAGGAATGAACGAGGGATAAGTTGATTGGAAGGAGAAACCCTCCTTCCCTCGGCATTGCCGTACTCGTATACTGTAGTACTCTAAGAGCGGTGATCCCGACCACTTCCCGCTTCCCCAAATGCCAATGTCGGACCGTTATAATCAATTGGGGAATTTCCAGTCTGTGCGCTCCCCGACCATGTAGACATGGAACAGGCATTTAGATTTAGGCAACAGAGTACGGCACACAGTGAACCTGAAAGTTCCAACTTTTTTCTGCCTCGCCATTTCTTCCCCACCAAAGCGCGCAGCGACATTGTGTGTGGTATGGCAGGCAAGGATGTGGCAGCAACAAAGACTCTAGAAATACGGTAGTGCTCCAGTAGAGCCCTCGCAAAACAGGACCATTCAGAAAACGGTAGTGTAGAAGCGGATTCCCAGATGGGACTATGTTAGACTGGCTCTAAGTTTTGGCTAGCATGGCTAATACATACGGGCGTCGAACCGGATTCAACCTTCATACCAACCAACTCCCGTTGCTTGAGATTCGTTCTAGAACAATATCCTGCCATGTTTCTCCGCCACCACCACCACGGACAAAACACGAGCGCTCAGATATCAAAAGTTAAAATAAGGCGACAACTCCTTACCACACTCTACCTGAGTACCGTGCCTCCTCCACGATAGACGGGAGCGGGCGTCCGAGGATGAGAAGACACCCGAAATACTATCAATGACAGGGGTGAATGTTTGATATTGGGTCATATGTCATCGATTCAAACTCGCACCTCAAACACACCAAGGCATTAACGTAACGACATTGGAATAAGTGAATGAGGCTGTAGAAAACAGGCAAAGAAGGAAAAACAAATCCGATAATTCCGGGAGCTTCTAGTGTTTCTAGAACATTTTTTTTCTGAGTTTTTAGCTCAATTAATTGAGTTGGGTGTGGTCAGTATCTGGGAGTTTAGATATTTTTGATATAATGCCCGATTAAGAACAGTACCGTACGGTACTGTGTTGTGGAGTACAGTATGTCTTACTGTGGCTCACAAGCTTTTGCCACCCTCGGCATACTATCACCCGGTCAGACAAAATTTTGTACTGTGCGAGTACGATACAGTACTCAGCAGTAACTTACACACGTACCACAGTCCGACTCTCAACGAGCGAAGGCCACTAAAAAGTGCCGTAATACTTTCAAATATTATCAAAGAAAAAATAAATAAATAATACACACCTTGCTCAAGATCGCCCTTTAAAAGTTTCACGACATTGTTATTTTCTTCTTCCTCACAGTTCTGTAACTGTTCAAAGGGTGTCGAGAAGAAAAACGTGTATTCAGAAATGTTTTGAGTTTGGTGTGGGCGAGGCCCAAGTTCCTATGGTACGATACGATCGTTCATATAGGACATACATCCTTGTCGTCAATGGAATTTGGAAAGTTTCTCTCGTGAGAAACTAGTGACGAAGTGAGATACCTTAACCGGGGTTTTTGGCGAGAAGCCCTTGGTATTGGTGTTACGGAGAGGTCTGTTCGTTCGGCATTGGTGTTACCTTACGAGCAGCTATTGCCTTACCGGCCGGTATACCTCCGGCAAAGGGCGAGTCTGTGGTGGTGAGGGAGGTGAAGAAAGATGGGACGGGGGGGTAAGGGGGTCATTGGAAGATTCCGACGTCATAATATAGAAGAATCCTATGGGGAAAAACCTCTATCGGGACCCGGGCCTTCGAAAATTCCGTAGCGGGTTCCCTGTAAAGGCCCAACGTTCTACCGGTATACGAGTTTATGATCAAGTAACATGCATAGGGTTCCCCTATAGGGAGTATAGGCGAAAGGCTGAATGTCTTTTGTGTTTCCACCCATCCATCCATCCATCGAACAGGCCCGTTAAATTATGTTTCCAGCTAAACACCGCTGTGCACAGCGAGTGAGGGCTTTTTCCTGCTATATTAGTGTCTATTTTTTCCCCTTCTCCCCCTTTCCCTGTCGCCTGGTCTCCGGAAAGATGACCTGAACTTGGAATGAAAACCCGCATTATAAAGATTTTGTTGAAGGCACAGTGAAGAGGAGGAGGGGGAGAGTCCCGCTTCTATATCCCAAGACATCGACACTTGACAATGTTGACATAACCAGTGAGGGATCATGATACGCGCCCCCCCGCTCCCCACGTGAGGTGGAACACTCAAATGGAATCGGGAAACATATGATCTTGATTCTGTTTTGGATCCTGGTCCTGAATCTGGCTCTGATACAGTTATTTGGCCGTTGATCTGGTCGCCGTTTGATAAAAGTTCAACCAAGAACACGAGGAAATGATCAACTCAAGCCACAGCGGGTAGGGTTCGCTCAATCGTACGACTTTTGTGTCATACCATACTTTACCATACGAGCATAGTAACTACGCGGTACCAGTACTAGTACAGTACAGCACGATTGAGGAAACATTGGCCCATGCGCTTCTAGAGGCGTCTCTTCCTTTTTCACGAAACATCAAATGCCACAGCTGGCGCCAAACCAAAACCGAGAGCCCAAAGCCATAAACGATAGCCTGGCTACTATTACCCTAAGCAGTCCACCAGAGGACCAGAAAGACGCTAGTGTTGTGGGAATAATACTAACAGTGGCACTGTGATAGGAACACAGGAACTCTCATCTCATTTTGCGCCTCAGAGCTGCCAACTCTATAGCCAAGCAAGACATATTACTTTTCTACTCCGTTGGTTTTACCGTGCATGGAATGGGTTTCCCTTTTTCTTTCCTTTCTTTCCTTCTTTTTTTTTCCCTTCTCCCTACCTAATACAATACGGTAGCTCTGAGGTTCATTTCGGCTGTGACTTACCGGTACTCCAGATGTCCCCACTCTGTTTCTCTCAACTAATCCCCCTTTCCTTCTCTATTATCCTTCCGACCACCTGCTAGATGGCCGCAATTGGGTCCTTTTTCTCCTGCACAGTACCGTATGGCGCCGCAGAGTAGAAACATGGAATACAGAGGTCACAGACATATATCCTCACACTCTTTTTCAGCATATGATAGGGTAATCATGGAAAGGAGAGGAAAAGAGGAAAAGAGGAAAAACGAAAGAAAAGAGGGAAAGATATGAATGAAAATCGTTATCAATCAATCGCAGGAATACTTTGCCGTGTGTTTCACCATATCCGATAAGTAAATTACGTACGATACAGTTACTTGCGCTCAAGTAGAGCCCTTCCAGATCAGAGTCGCGGAGGGAGCAGGGTGGGGGGGCGGAGGGTCAGTTCCGCTCACTCGCCCCCATAGCAGACTGTATTTTACCCGGTGCGTTATAGGGGATTCTTGGTGGGGTTCGTGCCGGATGGATGCACAGGTGGCAAAGGAAGGGGAAGGGGAAGAAAAAAACAAATGCCTACTCGAGTACAACACGAGAGAAACAGAAACATAGTAAAAAGTAGCGAGGAAAAAAACAAAAAAACAAAGCCGAAATGAAGTCCAATTGCGCAAAAATGTCCGAAACCCCCCCGGTTTACTCCGGCATTTATGTCATTTCACAAAAGCTACCTCGCCATGGTGGAACCAAGCAAAAGTACGGTACCGACGGCCTACCTATAATGGGAGGGTTTTTTTTTCTTCTTCTTTTTTCCCTTAGTTTTTCGTTTTTTTTTTATGGTCCTTTCCCCTTTCCCTCGAGTTCCGCTATCGATTGATAAGGATGATGAGAATTAGGAACCAATCAAAGTGGTAATACCTAGAAAGAACGTCCCTGAAGAGTGGTAATAATTTTAAGTAGGGTACGCAAGCGCCCAATAATACTAATCTTTTGCTATGTGTCGTAACAGTAATGCTTGCAGCTAGTTACTCTAACAATATGTATGTCAAGGGCGAAGAGCGAGCGAGCTGGTTATAAATTATAACCATTACTGTACTATGTTGCTCGTAGCATCTACTAATATGACGTTAAAAAATGCATCTCGCCTCAACTTCTCTCCCGCAGCCCCCTAATAACACAGTTTCACCATATCACATTGGCCTCCATCAACTAGAGGTGACCCATTCGCTTCTCGCCGTCTCTAGACTACATCGTAAGATAGACCCAACACTCTCCCTCTCCTCACAAGTGGCGCGGGGGTGGAGCATCACGCCTCATCACACTACAGTGCAGTAGAGCAGTAGAGAGTATTATGAAGACGACAGCTAAAGCATTCCGGACATCGCATCGAAGACACTTTGAAACGCACCAACCCTAATCTACGGAACCTTCCGCACTAGCCGTGGACTGTCCCAGTTCTGTAAGATCCTATGACCCTGTTAAAGCCCCCATCTGCCAATCTACCCCTACTGTCTCACCATACGGTGCCCGATGCATCCTGCAGCCTCCCCGCTATCAGATCTATGTCACGTTACTTTCCTCTCTTCTTCTTCACACCCCTAGGATTCCTATGATTAATTTTTATCTTTGCTTCATATCCCTACCTTTCACTTTTGACCTCCCTGTACCCTACACTATTGTGTTCATGGTAATCACGCTGGTAGGTTATACTCGTACCATAGGGCGGGAGTAGCCTTACTGGCACTAGGGGGGCAGGAAGTCAGACAGCTTATTGTTCAGCCATCGAACCTTGACGGTGGGCGTAGCTTGCGGTTAAGGCTCCGTGGTTGGGGATCGAGAGATCTTCCAATCTGGAAAGCTGACGAGGGAGTGGAAGGAATGAAGGGTGTAATTTCACAAGATGAAGCAGAGGGAAGAAAATGCAAGAAGGGAAGTAGATGGAGCTTTAGCAGGTTTTACTTAGCTCGTACTATATGATAGGCCTGGTATAATTGCGTACATGGAATGAATATGCGAATCACTGTACTGCATAATGCAGTACCGAGCCTATCAAAAGGAGAAAATGCTGTAGGGGTCTAGCCGGTCGAGATGAGAATTCCAGGATAGGAACATTGATATCTGGCCTGGCAGAAGTTCAGTGCTTCGCTTCGCGAATTCACTCCCGTAGATTGGCGATCAATCGACAAGAGATTGGGTGACAATTTGATAAAGCGGTGTGAGAAGTTACTGCAGCGCAATGCAGTGCAGTGGGCGAGTGGGTGAGAAGGGCTGCAGGGCTGTAGTTTCTTATTCTGCTTCATCTCCATCACATTCTTTTCTGTCTTGCCCTCAGTATTTTTCCCTCCTGCGAGTCATAATCCGAGTTATATTCCGCAAATGCCTTGCACTTTGCAGGTGAAAAAAAAAAAAGCGAAAAATGATATGTACCCAACTCGCAAGGTCGATATCATCGCCGGACCGATGATACACATGGCAGTACAGTCGCACCTCGCTATAACGAAACGCTTTATACGGGAACCTCGCTGTTACGAGTGAACCTTCTGAAAATTTACACCCCTGCTCCCATACAAACAGACCTCGCTATAAGGAATTTCTTCTGAAACCTCGCTATAACGAAAGAAAGAACCTGAATTCTTGGCTTGCGTTATAACGAGGTGCGACTGTAAATCTAAACTCAGTAGAATAGGATGGAACCGAAAGAACCCCCCCCCAATTCCGCCCTCCAAAAACAACTCACTGAGGTGAGCCGAAAGGTGCGGTCAACGGCAGGAATACTAACTTACGTCGCCGCCACGGTAAGTAGGAAGGTGGGAAGGATGAAAAAAAGGGGGGGGCGAAACCCGCTCAATGACAAGTGAGTAAACTAGGGACAATTAGAGCCTGGCAGATATCCTGGGTCGTCGTCGGGGCGCGTGATATTTTGCTGCTTTCGCTTCTAATGCTCGCTATCCGCAGGGAGAATGAGTATATTCTGAAGACGAAAACGAAAACCCCAAGGATTACAGCCATAAGTACAGGACTATAGCATACTAACTGAATGAGTAAAAACACCTGCCGCAGAAACAGCACGTCGAGTAGTCAACCAGCTACTACTTGCTTGCTGCAGGGCCATCAATTGGCGACCGGCTGACCAAAACGAGGGGGGAAAGCGGGCGGGGGGCGAGCGAGCGAGCAAAGGAAAACGGCCCAAAAAATCATTTCTTTTCGAATCCGGCAGTGCTCGAAGGTAAGCTAACGTGGTAACCGAAAAGCCAGATAGTTAGAGACGAAAAGGACTCCAAAGCGCGGGAGTTGAGCGATAAGTAGATTTGCGGATTGGTGTTCAATGCCTGATTGAGGTAGCGTGCCATAGAGTATCACAGGCAAGACAAACAGTAAGTTTGGGTGACGCAGGATAGTACAGGAACAGCTCAGACCGCACCGCATAGGCACGCTCTGGGAGGAAGGGGGAGGGTTTCAATGTCATGATTCATTGAAAGAAAAAAAGAAAAAATATATACGGAAGGCATACGAGCATGAGAGGTTTTCGCTTCCATATTTTCTCCCTTTTTTTTGGCTTCTGACGTTATCTAATATTATGCTCATCTGAACGCTCCAACCTTTGGCTCGGTATTTCCTGTGGGAATGGTGGCTCTTTCATTCCTTTCGGCCTTTAGTCCGTTACATGCTTCTCAACGGCAGCTAGCCCACTGTATGACGCTTTATGATGCCTGGAAGAGCAACGGTCCGTTCGGGTAGACTACTGAGGCACGGCGATATACCGAACCGTTTTATAGCTATTCCAGCTAGCTTGTCAGGTACAGTACCGTAGCTACGGCTGCTAGTATGGGATAGAGTGCCAGGGATTCAATTGGGTGGGAATCGAATATTCCCGGCATTATCGCACACATGCTGTGACAGAGAGGAGGGCGACATGCCTGTGCGAGGCAATTGCTAGGAGTTGAAGTGTCAGGCAGAGGACTACGATACACTGGATGGAACGCTCTCCCATTCTCCTGGAGGCCACCAAGTCACTCCAGTAGGTCAAGTTCGAAGCAGCCTGTGGGGGGTAAGTGGGGGTCGAATTATCGCTCAACTTTGAGCACCAGGGCGAACTGTTTAACGAAGGAAAGAAGGGAAAAATTTTCCCATAGAGTAAACCCCTAGTCATCTACTGTATATGCTTTTCCACTGCCGGATTTTTAGTTTTCACAGTTGAGAATAGAGGAAATGCTGCAGTGGACTACTAGCACCCATCGTTACGCCGGGTTGGAATGAACAAGGTATGTCCGTCCCCCCCCTTTATCATCTGTCCTGGCTACCGTATGTGGCCATATGTAGTCGCCGGTAACGACATTTTTTCGTCTTAGTTGCAGTTCTTCTGAGCTACCGGAGGGCAGAAAAGGAGTAAGATGGCATCAAAGTATAGGCAGCCAGAGACCAGACCAGAGAAAAGCGAAATGGGGCAAGGGAGGATCCCAGGAGGGTTGTTATCCGTTGGAGTGCCTACGGCAACTAGAAACTGAGTTTTGTATGAGAGTACAGCATACCGAGTTGATCCAAAAGGCATGTCCTTTCGCCTATGCCTGTGACAGCATATCGAGTTCTCTACAGTAGGTACAGTACAGTTTTAGGTAAATTTAATTTTTTTTGGTCGCTTTCAGTAGTGAAATTTTTTCTGCCCTTGCAACTTTCCTACTTGTTGCCGATCCGCCTCGTCTGTGCTATTGAGGGCTTGACTCAGGATTTGTTGAGGTATGATAGGTGCGGTTGTGGGAAGGTTTGAGCATCGTTGCCGATTGGTCTAACACAACAGGTCGGCACAATAGTACAGGTGCTCACAGGTAGACTATGTTTCAATAATAGCGTAAAAGTAACCCCACTATGTAGGGCAATATCCAAAAGCCGTGAAGGAATGTAACATCAGGGTCTTAGTATTTTTTTCCTCCTGGTTATCGGTAAAAGGTAGGTTTAGAAAAGAAATCGAGTGGTGACATAGAGAAGGTCGCTATACTCCTATAGTACGGTAATCCTCTGTGTTGTCTAAGAACACGTCTACCACAATGGAACATGTCCCGCGTTCTCAACAACTGCCATTCCAGCATAACCCCCCCACAAATACCCATGACAGCAGGAAGGGATGAGGAAAGGAAGGGGGGGTGAACAGGAGCAGCAGTGAGAAGGGAGAAAGGCAGACGATGAACGAAAACGGCACTGGAGAGATGGATACAGGACTGAGCACTATCATTATTACTATCATTATTTGTTAGATCCTTGGATTTATTCGTAGCTAACTTGTAGGAAAATCCTAGCGAGAATCCTGAAGTATGGCTTAGAAAAGCTAAACAGCAAAAGTAACTTAAAACACCTCCTTACTCAAAACAGACAGACTATAACAATGTATCAAAGTCACTAGTCATAGGCACAATCAATAGAACAATTTCTGATCACAGATTTGACCATCCTGTAGGAATAGCAGTTATCCCAACAAGAAAATTAACCATGCGTTTTTTAACCAAAGAAGAAAATTCTCTCGCTCCCTACCTTCTACGAAGTAGTTTAAGCAAGGCAATTGGATGTGATACACCGGCCTGACCAGTCTATTTGCACTTCAAGATAGCTTTTGTTCACTCACATCTAAATTTAGTGTATTCTACCTACCCGAAACTTCGGAAGGTCCATAAAATTCCAGCACTTCCAGCATGGTGGTTGATACTTGCAGCAGGGCAGATACACCCAATCCACCCATTTCCCATCAGTCTCTTTCTAGATCTTCTCCCTTGCCTCCATCTGAGCCTTCACCGCCTCCTCAGTTGGATGCAGGGCTGAGTGTTTATTAGAGTATTATACCGTATATGTTTCGGCTAATAACCTATTCCGTCCATAGGTACGCTGCCCCCCCCCTTCGCCACGAGAGCGGTAGTAGGGGGGGGGGGGTAGTGGAACATAAGTATAATATGCAGGGCCAACCTTTAAGGCTAGTGACGAATGAGAGTTGAGTTCAACCTCTAGCGAAAAGTCCTCCGCCCTGCGGGAAAAAAGAGAAAGGTTTGTCAATCCAAGTGAACCAAAGGGCTAGGCCAAGACCGAAAGTTATAAAGTTATTGTGATATAAGTACGATGGCCGTATTGTGACGAGTAGGGAATTTTTTAATAGATGAAACTCACTTCTTTCCCTGCTTCACCAAACAAACAGTCGGTGGTCCGTGTTTTATAGGTCCCATCGAGTTTTCTGTTTGCGGCTGTTTTTCTTTTGTGGTTTCTTGCACTTCTTGCCTGTGTCCAGGCTGGTTGCCTGCCTACCTGCCTCAGGCATTCCCGTAGCCAGAAGTAGAAGAAGGGGAAACGAGGGATTATGCTAGTAAGGATACGTGCATTAGTAGAACATCACAGGATTCAATTCACGGGACTTGCAGCGTATGTGCCCACTGCACCGAATTTGATATCATAACCTACAATACAGTATAATTATTTTTTAAACCTTTTTCTTCTTCTTTGCCTTTGGCTTCCTCGCTCGGTCCCCCCCAATTTTCCAATTCCATGGCCGTCCGTTAGTCCAGGCATTATGAGAATTCAATATCTAGCTTTTCCTGTGGTAAATATATCTCTCCCTAGCCTTATCAAGGTACGATTGTTTTTCTCTAGAAGACTGCACTTTTTTGCATCTTCATCCTCCCTTCCTTTTTACTTCTCTCCCGCTATTCATTCTGCTTTATTTTTTAACATCTCTAGCTTGACCCTCTGTTTCACCAGTGCTTTACTTTTACTTTTATTTCGCTCTCGTGAATTGCCAAGTTCCTCGGAGCTCTTTCTCCTGCAGAACCAGCTCAAGTGAGATTTTTGTTTTTTCCTCCTCGCTATCTAGGTTTTAGATTTTGCATCCCATACATGTCTCGGTATAAAGGCTAATCAATTGAAGTGAAAGGAATAAGGAGTGGGAATAAAATGGAACCGTAAGAGAAGTGGATTGCAGTGGGCACTAAACAAGTGTAACCCGTATTTCTGACCATTGGGTATTAGCATCGTAAAATAGTCATGTACCAGGCAACTGGTTACTCATCCCAAGCTGCGGCCCTGGTTGATAAAGGGCGATAGGCGAAATTGAGGGGTGCTGGTATGATGATAGTTATTGCCTGGATGGTAAGGGTGTAAAGGAGAATGCTTCATTCTTGGGATACGGGGGGTTGTTTTTTTGTTTTTGATACGACACTGCGGGTGCTGGGTGGATGGCCCAGGGCCCTAGATACTAGCACTAGTACAGTACAGGTACCTCTCCGTCCCAGCCAGGGAACCCTTTTATTTTGGGGGTGGGGGTGGGATCAGAAGCCTGGAGCCTGGCATATAGAAGAATACTCGAGCAATGCATAGTTCCATACTGTCTTCTGCCATAAGCTACTACGGTATGCCCATAAGTAAGGGCATACAAGGTTTCTAGGGTGGAATCATGTGTGCATTCTGTATGGGAGAAAAAAATGTCCAGTTGACGGTTGCCATGGGTTGCTCTTTCCCCCTACGTAAGGCGCGCGCGGCACACTAATAACACATGCTCTCATTGCTCTCTGCCTCTACTTGCTCCTTCTTCCTGCTGTCTCCTCTACTCCCTGCTTTCTACACAAACCACCTCTGCCCACCTTCTGCTAGCTCCCCTATGATATTGCGATACTTGCAAGTGGGAGTGGCCTTGGGAGAGACATTGATCACCCTCGCTCGGTAGTTGAGCCTCAACTTTTTTCAATCCGGCATACGAGTGCGACCAGGGCCGCTCAAGGGATGCTCTGGTGAGATACAGCCCACTGATCCATCCTCTGAGCAGATGCAACAAGCACGCCCCTCTCACATCCCATCTTGTCCCATCCCTCCCTCCCTCGACATCCCCCCTTGATCCAATGCCTGGTGCCATCCAATGTTCATCATGTCTAGCCAGATCTCGTGTGCCCTTCGAAAAAAAAAAAAGGAAAAGGAAAAGGGAAAAAGGAAAAAATAAATAACTAAACAGGGGCCCCGTCTATAAGAGCTGCCGGTAGGCAGCTGTCGAAAGGAAGGCAGGATTGGGAAGGCAAGATAAAAAGAAGAGCTCGAGAAGGAGAAAGAACTCAAACCACAGGCCCTCGCATCTCAATTTCAGTACCCCATAAATACCTGGGCTCCTACCCCTCTACCTTCCGACCAACCCGCAGAAATCCGAATTCAGACCTTATCGTCTCTTCTCTCGCCCCGCCATCCCTACTCCCTCCTTACCTGCTGCTACTTCATTGCCTACCTACCCATTGCTTGCTAGTCTGCCTCCCTGTATCACCGTCTTCGGGCTCATAGGGCAAACAAACATCTTGGAAGAGCTTGCTTGAGTAACTTCGGGTGGAGTTAACGAAAGTGATAGCGACCATCCGAATTAACTTGCACAAACGGCCCCTTTTCGGATACTCCCTCACCACTGTCCGGTATTAGTAGAGCTCTCTCTCGCCACAGAGATCCGCCTGGAGTTCTAGATATTTCGCCGCGGTATCTTTCGTCAAAAGCGTGAAAGAGTCAGACCAATTATTTTTGCTTTAAATCCCTGGTCCTTAATATCCTTTTCATTCTCCCTCTCTTTCATCACCAAGGAGTCGGATTGGATTTTCCCGTTTCAAAAGAGCGTGAGAAACCAGAGCATTTTGGAGGAGTGAGAGAGAGAAAGCAAGGAGCCAGATCATATAAACACACAAGCACATATCGCACGCAACGTCTAAGCAATACTCGAAAAAAGCAAAGAAGCTCCCCAATACTACACACGAGTGGATTCGCATTATCAATGACAATGTTGGTACATAGCGGGTATCGCAGCGGCAACCACACACCAAGTTTCGTCCCTGCATACAAACCCTTCTCCGAGACCCTGAACAAGCGAGATGCCACCACTAAGCAAATCAAAGACAATTTCTCGATCAGTGAGAACCTCGCTGCCTTTAAATCTGCTGATTCTCCCCCTATCGATTGGATACCTAACTATTCGTCGTACTTTAATCGTTCCCAACGGCGTCTGAGGCAAGGTGGTCTTACAAAAGCCCTGCCTGCGGGGTTTCCTACAAGGGTTGAGTCACCACTGGCTTGGACTGCAAGTGAATTGAAGAAAGAGGAGTACACGATCGTATTGTCGGAGGAGGAGATTTTGGAGATCGAGAGGGGATTACGAGATTTTAAGGGTGAGTGCACAACGAAAATCATATAGAGAAGAGCCCTCTCTCTCTACCAACCCTATCCCTCTAATCCTGATTCACATAAGATATATGTATAAATATATATTTACATATATCTCCGTGAGCCATATTACACATTCCTTGCTTTTTGTTCTCTCCACCCTTTTCTATCCCTCCATCTCACTTTGGTACCCACTCAATTCTGCACATCGATATACTTACCTCAGGACCTGCAGAATCAAAGCTACCAATCTCGCTCATCACCCGCCAAACCTTCCAACTTCCAACACTTGGTCCTCGCCTCATTAGTTTGGGCACCTCTCTATACAACGGAAGGGGTTTCTTTGTGCTCCGTGGCCTGAACCCAAAGAAGTACTCAAGCGAAGAAAACGTCCTGATATATGTCGGAATCTCCTGCTGGGTTGCAGAAAAACGGGGCAGGCAAGATGAACACAACAACATGCTACGTACGAACTCCTCCGCCTAGTGCATTAAGTCCGAATGGGTTCCTACCCGGCAGGCAGACGTAAATGAGTTCGTTTTGACTGACAGATCAACAAACAGTACATCTGATAGATCTGACCTCGAGTGTTGCCCCAGATAACGTCCGTCAGGCTCCCTACTCCAATGTCCAGCAAGTATGCAACCCCTTTTACCTTGACCACAGAGAGCCTTACTAACAAGCCGCAGCCCTACCACACGGATATTGGCGATATACTTGCATTATATACTCTAGGACAGGCATATGGAGGCGGAAGGAGTAAACTGGCATCGACCGGAGCAATCTATAACGAGTTGGCAGAAACAAGGCCTGATCATATTGATACTCTCCAGTCTCCTGAATGGATCTTTGACACGTTAGTTACCATGCAATCACCAAAAATCACTCGGGTCGCAAGCCACTTACAAAACGTAATTTTGAAATCTAGATTCGGAAGAACTGGTGAGCCATACTATAAACGGCCGTTATTATTCAACCAGGACGGGAAGATGGTCCTTGCATTTTCGCGCCGCATCTTAACGGGCTCCAAAGTCTCGCCTCGCACCAAAGGGATTCCGGACATGACGGATGCACAAGCAGATGCGTTGGATGCTGTCCACTTCACAGCGGACAAACACGCGTTGACATTAGATGATGGCCAGCTAGGTGATATTTTGTTCTGGAACAACATGAGTATTGTACACGCAAGACAGGGGTTTATCGACGGGGGTCCGATGAGCCAGAAGCGGCACCTGCTGAGATTATGGTTGCGGAATAAGGAGTTGGCGTGGAAGACTCCCGAGGTGTTGCAGTCTGCGTGGAACGTGGCCTACGGAAGTGATGATGTCTCGGAAGAAAAATGGCCTATTGAACCAATTCTGGATCGTGATCACGTAACGACGCAACGCAGGTCATCCGGTCACGGTTAAAAAATTTTCTTTTTTCCTTTTTTTCTTCCTTGGGAAAGGGGTCTAGACGATTAGATTCGGCGTTGATGTTTAACCTTGTTAAAGTTACATATTGTTGGGCGCTTTATTTTCTCTTCTCTTCTTTTTCTGGCCTGGTGCGTGTTTGAGAGGGTAATTGCGGGATTGAAAGAATTTGCTTTCCTTTCTTTTTTCTCTTTTTCTTTATTTCCATTATATTCTTTGTGATGTTTGCCGTCATTGTCTTCGTTGCGTATTAGATTTCGGTTTGTTTCTGTGTTATTCCCTTGGCAAAAATAGTGTCAATATAGTTAGGTTTATAGTTAGAGTAGGTAGGGGATAGGGTGTTGAGCGTCGAGGCTCTTAGGCGGGTGCGATGTCGATTGACGAGGAAGTCTATGTTGTGCGAAGAAGCGGTGATATGTGTGCGTGGGCGGGCCGCGGAGACTTGTGTTGCGTAATAAATATTTCCCCCCTAATGATATGTTGATGTATTTAAGATTTTCCTTCTGCTGCTGAGGCGTGGAGAGACTGGCCCGGATTCCCGGAGGACCTTGTGAGATTCTGAGGTAGAGTGATATGACCAGCGTGAACACGAGGGGATGGGAACAGTTTTGGGGCAGTGGATGCGAGCGGATAAATCTCTCTGCAGGAAGATCTGACAGGCGGGAGATCGGGGGAAGCAGAGTAAAGATAGGATTGACACTTTAGTGCCGCACTCGAGTAAGAGGTGATGATGATATGGCACTGCAGAACAAATGAATAAGGGGGCGAGCGACTGGGTGGACATGATATGACATGGCAAGTCGATCTATTACCGGTAGTTTAGGAATCGGGAGGTTGAAAGGGGCTTGGATTCGCGATCCCCACATCCCTCTTTCCCCGTTTAAAGAATATTGCTCTTCTGATACACGGCACTTTTGAGGAGAGAAAAAGAGAGAGGGGGAGAGGGGGAGAGGGGGAGAGGGGGAGAGAGGTTCGCCATCCTGGCTAACTGCTCTGACTCGCCCAGCCATGTGGACACAAGTGCGACAAGGGATCAGCCGAAAGAAGGTTAAAAAAGAAAGATGTTCCCGCTCACCCCGTCTTGGGCTTACCGACGTGTTGTCAGACACGATTGTAGCTGTCGGGGGTTCATTTGGCGTACTGCACACCCTTTGGGAGGTGAGGGAGTGAAGGGGGGGGAAGGAAAGAGAGGATTAAAAATAAAAATAAAACGAGAACCAGAGTACTCGAGTATAGTGCCAGGGGCGAGCACTATTGTAGTATTGTGGACGAATTGGATCGGGAGCGCGGGGAAGAAAAAAAATTATCGATTTTTGCACAGTAAATCACTCACCACGCTTACCCTGCCCCCTGCCAGAACTCCTTTCCTAGTTAAGGCATAGGATGACAACGCAAGACATGGCAGACGGACCGAAACAAATCGATCTCGATAAGCTTGCCGAATCCGGAGTGCCAAGAGAGATGTGCCCTAGCCCTATGGAACTAGCGTACGGTACCGTATCGTGGATAACCGTACCCATGTTCCTGCGACGGGGCATGATGCTTGTTATCATGCCTAACCTCATACGAGCCAAGAGCACTCTGGCCAAAGAGCGGTAACACAAAACGCCATACCCAGGAAACGAAAATGGAAATGAAACGAAACGAAATAAGGTGACTCCGGATTCGCGAAAGGGGGGGGTGGTGGGAAGTTGTTGGTGTGAGGTGTGAGAGGGTACCGTCCTCTGGTTGGCAATCCACTCGCGTGTTCGGCATGGCCGGTTGTGGCGGTGATGATGGTGGTGGTGGGGATGTGTGCGACGGGGCACGAGTTATGCTATGTGATTCGATGTGATAGGGTTGCGGCTGGAGAGCCGGACCGGTTGCGCTGATCGTTCAAGTGCGGAAGGGGAAGGGGGGCGGCGGCGATGGCGGGGGCGGAGGGGCGGGCATGGACAAGTTGAGGGTTTTTTTTCTTTTTCTTTTTGAAAATGGGATTTGGAGAGGGAAAAGGCTGGACGGTGGTGAGGTGGAGTGCGGTGAAGCATCGTGTTAGGGGGTGCCGTAGGATACCGGTATAGCAGAGGGGGAAAGGGAGAGAATGGTCAGGTTTGGATAGGTAGCTTGATGGACTGGAGGGGAGATGCTGAGGGAGTGGAGGCGAAGAAAAAGAAGAAGGAGGAAGAGGTGGGGAGGTGGGGGTGGGGTGGAAACTCCATGTCAAATATGATAGATAACTCGACGTTATTTTTTCCTCTCTTCCGGCATATAATAAATTGAAGATTTCATTCGGGTGGAAGGGCCCTTTGTGTTATGCTGGTATTGCACTATCACCGTGTGCTAAATTTACTATCTTCTTAATGATAGATGTGATGCCATGTTCCAAGTTAATCTACAACACTGTGCCGGCAACTGTGCTTTCGGGACGATGCCATGCTGTACTTGTATTTGACAACAAAGCCTCTGGGGGTACGACTATTGTTACACAATCACCTAGCTAGCGGAAAGGGGGGGAACCTCGTCCCATTTTCAGATACTTTGTGCTCGATACGAGTACAAGTGCTCACCATAAGGCTCTGATGCTCCACCCTATCGTATGATATGATAGGGTACGGTACTAGTACAGTACGGTACATGCGCAAAGTAACAACTGTTTCTAGCGATTGATAAAGGTTATGTAATCGCCGTCTGGTCCCGGGTCAACGCTCCCTGCTGGGCAGAGTTCAACATTCTTATTTTGTCCTAGCAATATCTGGATAGAGAAGGGTTGGTTGGAGTAATTAATTCCTTATGAGGAGTGGAGTAGGAATGTGGATGCTTGCTTGTGAATTCACTTTAATTTACTCCCTGACTTGTCTTTCTTTACTGCGCCGCGCTCTCCTCCTCCTCCCCAATGCAGGTGAGCAAGGGGAAGGGAGTGGAAGAGGGGAGAAGAAGACCACCCCCCCCCCCAAAAAAAAAAAACCACAGGTGGTCAGGGTCTTTTCTAAAGGATCTATCTTATTGTGCTTGGTGGGAAAATCGTCGATCGCTTGTTGGGTGTGCGGTACTGGTACAGTACCGGTACTACTGTATGCACCCGTTGTTTAATCTAAGCAACGATTTGTTTTTGTGGACGGTCTGATAAACTTGACACCATCCGCTGACCAGCCTGTGTATGGATCACAGGATTGGAAGGCTGATGGTGAGTCAAGTGGGGAACCGCCCTATGGGATTATTTTACCGGGGTTTTTGTCTCTTTCTCTGATTGTGTTAGTCTCCGTTGAAAGGTGATTTACAGTATGGTTTACTCGAGTATAGGTGTTGTGGGGGGGGGGGATAATGATGGGATGGTGAGGATGGTGCTTATGGGACGGGGTCAACTTTTTTGCAACCCTGCGTGGCAGTGGTTGCGGTAACGTTGCTTGCTCCGATCTTCGGTTGGGCTTGACTGGGTTTTTGGGTGGAATTGCTGGGATGGGCTCTGGTTTGGCTAGATTTGGGTGATTGATCACCGGTGTCCGTGTCTACTCGTACTGTGTATGTCCACATTCTTGCTCACCATTCTTGTATCCTTCGCTTGGTGAGTTGCCGGTAGTTGGGGGTAGATGGTGATTGTGGTGGCGGGTACAGAAGAGTACAGTACCGTTGCATTGGTGGTTACTGTGGGTCTGAGTTCAGGCCAAAAGGTCTGAATCTTGGTTTGGTGTCGGGCTTAGTTTGGTAGTGGTTGTGGAACTTTTGTTGCTTGTGAAGTGGTGTGCTACTGGCACTCTCCAGAACTGGTACTCGAGTAGCGGTACCAGTATGTATCGGTACTGGTACTGTATGATGCTTTGATTTGCTGCATCACATTCACACTCACCACCCTACTGCTCTCATCGACCACCTTCGCTAACCCCCCCCCCCTCTCTCTCTTCTTCTTATCATCCATCCATCAGATCAAACCAGATCAATCATCAAGCGAGACCCTTTTACACTTTTCCCAGAGAAAGATTTATTTATTTTTTGAAAAGAAAAGAAAAGAATAAATAAAATAGGGTGGTGTGTCGGGGGTAAAGGCGGAGAAAGTGGGAGGGTTATCTAACGTGTTCGAGCTTGGTTCTTGTCAGTGTGTGTGGGTGGTTGACCCTGCTGCCATACTCTGGATCCCCTCTCTTACCTTTAATCTTTCCCTACTCCGCTTTTTTCTTCTGCTTTACCTCTTCCTTCCGCTTTTTTCGCCCTCTCATTCCACTCCAGCCCCCCCCCCTCTCCCCCTTCCCTTCCTGAACTCCCTTCACCTTCCCTTTTGCACGAACCCGACATGCTGAACTCATCCAAGACATGTAACAATGGCATGCTGTTTACGCCCTGGTTCGACCCGCACTCAGGGCCCGCCCCGCACGATCTCCCCGGTGATGACGACCAAGGGCTCGAAGACCTGTTTACCGCGAGCGGAGTTCCTAACCTTAAGTCAGGGCAATATCCTGCGTTCACGAACAGTATTTTCACACCAGAACCATACTTCTCCACTATCGACTTGAACATTACGAGCGATTGGTTTACTGCGGGACAAGCGAGCTATCTAGATGACCTACATTTCCCTTGTGGATACGACGATTTCGCCAACATGGACCCGTCAAGTCTTGCTAGGCTCGATGATTGTGTCACGAATGTTGAGAACAACATTGATATTTGCCAGGAATTGTTACGCTTGGGTACCACCGGTAACCTTCCTATGTTCGATCAATCTGCTGCCCCTTGGGACCAACCTGGAGCATGGCAGCCCCTTTCCGCCACTTCCTCTTGTTCTTCAACCAGCACCCTAGATGCCTCGGCTGGATTTCACACTCCAAGCTCATCCTCTGCTGGTGACCATGAGGAATCATCTGATCATCAACAGAACCAGAGGAAAAATGTATTGAATCCCCCCTTATCCTTCCTATCTTCCACTGCTGTTTCTCCCCTTTGTCTTCCCTCATCCTATTCCTCACATGGTTTCAATCAATCATGTCATTTCAACCAAGGCATTCTAAAGAAACTACGAGATCACGTCCTAACAATGTGTTTTTCCCAATTGGAATAGAGCTCCTCGGAGAGTAGTGATGGTGAGCCTCGTAACAACAACTCCTGCAAGAAGAAGCGGCAAAGGAAGCGATTCACCCCAGAGCTGAAGAAGGAAACACACATGACGCGAATAACGGGTGCTTGCTTACCGTGTTGGAAAAACAAAAAAAGGGTACTAGCTCCTTCGGTTCCTCCTGTTATCTTTGGTCCCCTCGGTGGGGTTTGGGTTTCGAGATGAAAAGATGGAGAGAGATATAGAGGAAGAAGGAAAAAGCTAACGTGCATCGTTTCAGTGCATAAGAGTGTCGGAGGCTTGCTGCAAGTATTGTGAATCAATCTTCTCCAAGATACCCAACATCCCATGTTTCCGTGCCCGCATGACAGAATCGGAACTGTTTCGACGAGGTAATTTCCTGTTCAAGCCCTACCCTAAACTTTACCTTAACATCACCCCACCTTAACCTACATCTCGACCTACTCAACCCTGACCCCCCTGCCTATTACGTCAGTCCTTATCAAATATACGCATATACGCTAACATAATATTTATCACAGGTCCAACTGAAGAGTTTTTATGGACCCGTAGGCGATGGTTGAAGGCCTCACCGAATGATAGAACCGTATGGGCTTCGCCGGCGAAGGGATTTACGGTTACTCAAGGAATGGGACTTACATTGAATCTAATGGCGAAACAATATAAACCTCTGCCGGATGATAGGGACAATTACACATGGATCGGTCAGAATGGTGAGGTGGCAGCATTGGCCTGTCCGCCCTATGCGATATCAGATATCGATGATGCTCAGAGGACTATCAATCGATATGTGGAGGATAATACTGTCAGGTATATTCAGGAGCACGTCAGTTCGAACGTGATATTGTGGGAATCTTTCTCTATGGCATTGCGAATGAGTAATGCTAAGGGTGTATGTCGGCCCTATCCTTGGTATATCTGTCCAAAAGGCTGACCGAAGATAGTCATCACTACTCCGCAATGCTCTGAAGTTATGGGTTGGAAGTCGTATAATCGAAACGCCGTGGTCGATAATTGGAAATGAGACTTTCGGAATGACGACTAATATGGAGGAGGGAAGTCCTTATTATGGGAAGATCCCAGTGACGCCGATAATGGACTTCCAGATTGATAATATCACCATCCATCAACTACTCATCCCGCTGCGCAAGAAGTTATTGCAGGAATTGCAGCGGAAGGTGCTTAATAATAAGCCGGAGGATTTCTTAGAGATTTATTTGACGATATTCATACTCCTACACAACATGGAGTTGACCATCGCGCATGATAGGTGGTTCGCCATGCGGTACAGTCTTCAGAACCGTTTCTCAAATTACCATTTAATCGACGCCGTTTTCCAAGGAGCAAACATCCTGTTGGCGCATTTCCACCACGTAAGCAAAGGTTACGCACCATTCTCCATTGATTGGGAATCAGGCGAAACCATAGTCCTGGCCAAGTCTAACGAGGAGGAGGTTCGCTACATGAAGGATGTTATCCAAGCAACCAAGCATCAAGGTATGTCATCCCGTCGTATCCCATGTTATATCATATTACACTCCATTGGACCCTGGCTCGTTATCCCCCCCACTTTTTCCCCGGAGCGCGATAACTGACTAGCACGTGGGCGAATATAGAAAGTGGGTTGAAAATGCTGCGTGAAAAAGAAATATACGAAGACAGCATGTACTGGTGTTCTCAGTTGTTCTTTCCAGGTTGGAAGCCGGTTAATGCGCCGACACCCTGACGGCAGCTCATTACTCACGCCGCGAGGAATAACACGAATGAGTGCCAGAGGCATGGATTTCGGACGTGGCTACTCGCAGCACTATGGCGGAGGTGGTCGTGGCGGTTTATGATGTGGTCGTCGTGGATGTGGTGGTTGGTGGGCTTGACTGAATTCGATTGGATGCTGATTATGGAGTGGTGTATGGGTGTGTGTGGGATGGTGTGCAGTTGTGGTTAAAAGTGGGAGGAGCTGGATGGATGATGTATTGGTGGTGCAGTTCTGGTTATCAGCAGTGGGTGCTTCTACCTGCATTTCGGTATGGATGGTTTCGGTACTTGTTAGAAAACGGGTAGATGGAGTTGGTGTATTTTAAATTTTCTGGAGCAGCGGGCGGTTCTTTTATTTTCTTCTTTTATATCTTTTTCCCTCTTTCTGCTTCTCTTGGTTACTATTCTTTTTTGTCTATTCTTTTTCTTTTCTGATTCATACTTTGCATGCTTGCATTTGTTTGAAGCTCTTTCTTTGTTTTTCTTTCTCTTTTGTTATTATTATCTTGATGGTTTTTTATTATTGTCCTTTTTTTTGAATTTTTTGTTCTTTTGAGTTGGGTTTCGATTTGGGGGCAAAGGGGCTTCTTCTATCCATCGTTTCCCTACTTCGTACTTACTTTTTCCTCTTTTTCACTTCTATTTTACGTCTTTATTAGCGTAGCCTTCCTCTCTTACTGCCAGTGTGCGTGAAACGGGGGCATTTGATTTTTATTATTACATTATCCTTCCCCCTTTCCTTTTCTCTTTCTGATATTCTTTATTTTTCTGTTAACTGGGGCGGGGGCGTTCTTTCATCCCCCTTTTATCTTCCATCATCATCACCATCGTCATTATCATCACCATCGTCCCCATCATCAATTAGCCGCGTAGCAGACAAACAAGCGGACAGATGGAAGGAGAAAAGGGGAACGAATAAATTCAAAAATTTACCGTTTACTTGTTGATTGTTGATTCATTGTGGCTATCTTGGTTCGCATCTTCATTCTTGAACTGGTAAACTGTTGTAAAGTTACGTAAAGTATCAGTGGTGAGAGGACTTCTTATCCATAGGTTATCACATTCCCCATTCTCTCCTCCATCGTACAAAGCACAGCGCCATCACAGAGCTGTACCGCAGCGCCAAACTTAACCGAACAACCCAAATCAACGAAACCTCCGGAACAAAACCCCTACTTGTAGACCTGCTCGCATAACGTACACGAACACTGGTTATCCATGCTTAGCTTAACTTACAGTAGTCTACTCGAGTACCTCCTTCTCCTCCTCCCCACCTTCCCTACCTACCTTGCCCCCCCCCCTCCCTCTGCACCGTGCTGTGCTGTGCAAGTAAGGCAAGTTACCATATCCTCCTTGGGTAGGTCAGTCAGTCAGTTCAATTTCTGGCTGGCCTGCCCTATATTACCGGTAATGTGTGGGACCAGCAGCAAGGCATCCTGGGGCAAGGTGCTGTGGATAACCATTGAAAATGTGAGTTGTGATGGAGGCCATCCCCCCGCGACGGATGGCCGTTTTAGGAAATTGACGACCCGGGGTTTTTGGTTTCTGGTTTGTCTACTGGAGAGTAAGTTTTCTTTTCTTTTCCTTTTTCCTTTTTCCTTTTTCCTCTTTCCTCTTTCCTCTTTCTTTTCTTCGCTATTTCTGTTTCTCTGGTTGGTTGGTGGGAGTGTAATCTGGGGATCGGGGAGGTGGATGAAGTTGCACAGGATGGGTTAGTAAATACTCGTAATAAGTGAGGAACAGGGAGGGAGGGAGGAAGGGAGGGAGGGGAAGGGTTCCGTTGGTTTGGTTTGGTTTTTGGTTTGATTTGGTTGGGTGGAATGTGGTGTGTGCTGGGGCTGGAGGGTCGATATGGATTGGGGAGGGGGGGAAGGTTGGCTGGGTGAGTGAGTGAGTGAGCTTTGGGGAGGTTCGGAGTCCGGATACTGGGTTTGGCTGTGTGCAGCATCCTATGATATGATACCGGTACCGGAGCTCACCTACATGCCTACGATATCTGCCTACGGTACCTTCCCTACCTACCGGTACTCGAGTACCGGTACACTTATGTTAGGTGGAATTGATGTGGTGGTGGTTCGGATGGTTTGCTTTTTTATTGCTTTTTCGTTCTCTAATATTCCTTTAAGCTTGTGGTTCGGCGGGTGGATTTGGTACTCGTAGAATGTGCTGTGCTGTGCTGTGCTGTGCTGTGCTTTGCCGTGCTATGCTTGTTGTACTGTACTCGAGCACTATACGGCGCTGTGATCGTGAGGAGTTGGCTTCAGCCTCTGGGGTGCTTGTAATTGCTTGACGTTTGCAAAATGGACTGCTATTGCATGCTGCCAAAGTTCTGAGGCTCTGGCCGAGTTTTGGCCTGTTTTTGTCATGTATGCAATAGCAGCCCGTTTTACAAACGTCAGGCGGTTGCGAGTACTCGAGTAGTAGCAGCAACCCAGCCGTCTAATTGTCGTATACTCGCTCGTGCGATCCTGTGAGCTTCTTGATGGGCGGAGAGGGAAGGAGGTTCTTTTGGAATTCTATATTTGTGAGAAATCGCATCTTTTCCTTTTTCTTTCTCTACTACTTCGCCGTAGCCGTGCGGTACCGGTAATTACTCCACGGTGCTTGTACGGTATTGTGCTATATTGTGCTGTTTGGCTCGAGGAGTATTTCAATGATATGGTACGATATGTACGGTAGACTTGAGTTGTAGCATCGGGGATCTTGGGAGTGCTGTCAGGGTTGTGATTGCTTGCCTGCTTTGCTTGCTGGTGTCGTTGTTTGATTGGGTTGGGCTCTCACTCCGCCGATTGCCTAGGGGTGTCAGCTCAAGCAAATTGAGAAGCTCGGCTTGTGTTGTATTTCTGTGGTTAGATGACCAGCGATGTCGGGATTGGATCAATCTTTGGACCTATAGTATCGGGATTTTGCGGGGGGGGGTTAGCTCGGAGGAAGTCGTTTTGTCAGGAACTTGCGGTTGTTGGTTGGTGGTGGATGCTCAAACCTCGAGCAGACCGGTAGTGGCTTTGTAATAGAGGAGGGAGAGTGTGAAGAGAAAGAGAGAAAGAGAGAAAGGGGGAGGGAAACAAGAATATGGGCCAAAGTAGCGGGAGCAAACACTCAAAGGGCTTATGTATACACTGGAGGTGAAGTATTGACTTTCTTTTTGGGCCTAGCTCCTTGGTGAGGCCGTACCGGTAAGTACTGATACACACGGTTATTTGTATCAGTACTTGTGCTGTGCAAGATGATATGATTAACATACGGAGGTACAGCGTGTAAGTTTTGTAGGTTCCACAAACGAGGACTGCCACCCTCACCCCCTGTGTAACCTACAAAACTTACTCGTACATGCTGTACCTCCGTACGGTGTCGCCGATTTCTGATGCAACCACGAATCCATAGAATCCATCATACAGAATTGCTTGTTAGGGAATTACTTATCATAATCCGCTCTCACTGTGTGTAGGGTTTGTTTGAGTGTGTGTGTTTACATATCACCGGTGATGTTTGCGGATGTGTTTACTCTCGCCCCCACGGTATGTTGCGGATATAGGATCGTTTCGTATTGCACAAGTGTCAGGGGAGATGTTTTCGTGTACAAAGAAAATGCAGTTAACCAGCAGAATGATCCCTATATTGTACGAGAACACCTCGCTGGGTGCTTGTACGGTGATAGGTAGAGTGTACTATTACAGTATAGCAGCGATGCGGTCACCGGAGCATTCCAACAATTGTCGTGATAAATGAGAGTGCCGTGGTTTTCGTTGAGAGGCTGTCGTAAGCTGTTATCGGTTATGTTTTGGCAATATATACAGTTTGGCGGTTTCCCCTGAAATCGGTGAGAATCTTCCATCGCACTCTTTGTTCATCACTTTGGGCAATTTTGGTTTCGGCTCCCCCACTAACTTGATCCACGATACTTGAACATTGCACTTGGTGCTGATCAAGAGTATAGAATATGAACTCAGCTTAGAAGGACACAGATCGTGGAATAATTCCCGAGTATTCAAACCTTTAACTGTTTCATCCCTCAGAAACTTAAGTTCCTAGAGTGCGGCGGGATTCCTGTTGCCATGATAGAAGGCTAATATAAATCAGATCCATAAGCTACTACTGGGTAGCTACCGGTTTGGGGTCGGGTTTACCGGAATTGGTATTCCTATACGAAAAATAGAGGCCAGTCAGCATTAAGACAACCAAAAGAGCGGCAAATTTACTACAATTTTCGACGATTATTTCGTTTGCCATTTGGGGTGGTGGTGGGTGCTCTCTGCAGTGTCATATGACCATTGGCCAGTCGGGTTTTGCACATTCCACGACAGCGATTTGCTGGCAGCACCTCGTTATTAAGAGGGGTGATCGCGATAATTTCTGTTGGAGCTCCCCCTTTCGAAATGGGCAAAAGCGCTTGGTTTGCGTGGCTTCTCTTGTTGTCTCTCTTTAGATATTTGGAGTTATAAAGTCTTTAACTGTGTCTCGTATAAGGACTATCTTTTCTTTTCGCTTTTGCACAATGGCGAAATAGCATAGCAATTCACCTAGCTAAATCACGGCATTGACAGAGCGTAGTAGCTCTGCTGTCGCTAGCCAGCCCCTTCCCTCGGCGGACTACAATTGCTTCTTCCGATGCTAGCATTGCCAGATCGCGGTGATAATCTTCCCTCGTTTGTTCTTTAGCCTCGAAAGCTGACACAAGTTGCAGCAGAATGATAACTCGAGTACAGTCTCCTCCAGCGTCGCGAGAGTGGCGGCGTCGCTTACCCTCTTGGCAGCGTTTTTTCCTTTCTGAGGGCCTCTGTTGACATATCAGTTGTGAACATTCATTCCAAGCTACGGTAGATGGTACTGTAGACCTCTGTTTGCTTTCACTATTTATCTTAAGATCACACTTTCTATTTCAGGCTACGTCTTGTATCGGGTACATGCACGCTTCCGTATATTTGCTTCTATCCCTGTTTTTATGCAGCCACTCTCGCGACTCGAGAATCTCGCGACGCTGGAGGAGACGGTAAGCGCGTAGGCGCCTAATCGTACTTTCAATTCGTGTCTGATGCGGAGACCGTGGCATTGGTATCGGCTAGTTGTGTGAGCGAGCAGCTCTTTAGCATCTCACGAATGGGAGATACCTTTTGGGTGGTAGTGCTTCTGCGCCGCAGCTGCAAGACGCATGGAGAGTTAAGCGTAAGTCAGTGTGAGAGGGAGGGGAAAGATGGAAGGCATATGGCGTCACAGAATTTCCGTTATCCTGGGTATAGAAAGGTCACCGAAGCCTTTGGGTATTCCCTCAAATACACTATTCGTGGGATATGTCTGACGAAAGAGTGGGGCGAGGGGGGGGGGGTTCTTTAGCAGGCATACCGGTAGACTATGATAAGCTCGATATTAGCATTTTGGACTGTGCTCCGGTTCCTCTTCGTCTGTGTGTGACTGCACACTCGTGTGAGGGAAGCCTGTTCGGATTGGGGAGGAGAGAAACGAACCCAAAAGCACTCGTACCGTACTGTTTTTGCGGTGTTTTTTTTTTTCATTTTTTTCTTCAATACCATAGACTGCAGAAATTCGCGAAGCCAGGGGCCAGGATGTGACAAGCACGAGCCAGTGGAACAGCGGCTCGGCGCAGGGCTTAGCCGAATGACGTCTCATGTAGTACGAACAAAGTACCCTCTCTAGACCATGACAAAGGTATTTTTTGCTATCCTTCTTCAGAATGGCATTCGATAAACGATTTAATGATTTGGAAGGCGGCACACCAGTAAGAGCTCTGGAATTTCGGTCGCTGAGCGATGGTTGTTCGGCAGACCGTTGACACGGCGCATCCGGGTACTTTCGACACATGTACTCGCCCAAAAAAAAAGTCTATCCCCGACCTTTACCCATACTAGAGTATTAGACCAGGACGCCACCTGTTGCCATGAGGTTCTGGACTGCTCTCCCAGAGTGTAGCTAAAAGTCGGGGACAGACTTTTTTTTGGGGCGAGTAGTTGCAACATTTCACTAATCACATATTCTTGCCAAGCGGCTTTCCTGGATTCACATATCCTAGCGCAAGTACAAGTACTCGAGTACTCGTACTGTATGGTACGAGTACTTTCGTTGGGTGGAGGAGGCGGGGAGCCTGCTCGGGTGTCCATGGGAATCGGGGCACACAGTCCATGTCTCCGTAAAGACTGTGTGGGGATAAGCAAAAATACTTCCCCGATTTTTGCTAACACATCCGAGTACTGTAGGTTGTCGAAAATGACATCGCTTGGTTCAGGTTCTAGAGCTCTGGGGGAAGGAGCCTTGAAAGATTTTAGCCGGCCAGATGAGAGTGGGAGCCAATCCCAGCTCCTCTCTGAAATCCTCCGGCAATTTATGCTCAAAGTCAGCCTCACCGGATCCCCCCACCAACGTCATCGGAAGAACGAGAAACAAGAGAAAGAAAACACCAACTCTTCAATCGTAAGGTAAGCTTAATGACAATTGAGTTTGGCTTCACGTGCTTCAATCCCCCATCCTTTCACCTGACCAGTGATTCATCGAATCAAAGTGGGTGAATGACATGGAGCTCGAGCTTTCGAACCGATAAGCTTTGTTAAACCGCAACATACGACGAGCTCGGTGTAGGGGGTGGGTAGCCCTTGGCTCCGGGAGTGCGGGGTCGGGTGGTATATATCCCACTCACCGTCCTTTTTCGATAAGTTTGGATTCTCTTGGATATCGCTGAGATGACGTCGAACGCGGATCAGCAGAATCAAATCAGTTCCTTGATTTCAGTTGACTTTTGAAGGGCTTATGCTGATCTTAGGCAGCCATGGGCACCGAACGAGTCAACCTTAGTCTACTGCACCACACCCCATCGTATGAGCGAGAGCGAGAGACTAAGGCACGTACTGTACTCGTACGATGTGCGCCGGGCCGACAGAGCAGCCGACGTCCAAGTCTTCCTTTCCCCCGGCCCCTCGAATGACGAATAAAGGGCGGTAGTAGCCGGCAATGTGTGTTCTGGAAGGATGGAGCGGGCAGTCGACAGGTGGCAGCGCCGAATTCGAACATTACGAATCTGGGCCCCAAAGATGTTAATTCGCACCTGACGATGTTCGCTCCCCCATGGGGCACAGGGGCGTATCATAGGGAACAATTCGTGCCTCCCCACTCTACTATAAACCGGTTTGGTGTACGGGATTCATCTTTGGTAGATCTGGACCATGCCATCCTTGGATTTGAGTGCACGTGAACTCTTCATTTTCAGCTTCTAGAACGGGCGGGGAAGGAACTTAGGGTTATTAGCAAAGGCCATATCCACTCCTCACCCCTGTGCGTCAGGTTGCGTGTGGCTGTTGATCTGATTGATTTACAGAGCATTTCTCTTTTAAGGATTATGGTTCGTTGTTGTCCACTTTTTAGATATCGGCCTAGAGGAACGCCGGGTTTTGGCATGGGGGGGGGAACAGTTCACCTACTCACAGTCAGTGGTGTCCTGTGTGGCCAACCGGCGATGGCCCAGTAGCATGCTGCCTCTTGGGCGGATTAGGTTCCTATTGTATCCTCATGGGAGGGTTCCCTGATCTGATTGAGAGGTAGAGGTGCCCCGGACCTGACTGGAAGAAACTAAGGAGGGTGCTTGGGCAGTGGGAGAGCTATAAAGTCTGCTGTCTCGACCGGCTTGGGTTTCTTCCCTTGTGAGAATCCCAGGGAAAAAGACCCTTCCAAACGCAGACCTCCAGCACACCGCTATGTTCTCTTCTTGCCGTTTTTCTCTATATTCTACCCCTCCCCCCTCCCCTACATTCTCGTCTCCTGTAGACCTACCCGAGTACGACAGCGCGGCATCCGCCATGGAAATCGATTCGGAGCATGGCGATTCTCAGTCAAGTACCGATATTTCCCACAACGGGGCGCCGGACAAGGAAAGCATTCAGCCAACGTAAATATTCAAAGCATACTACCCTTATGATGAATACCTTGCTTAACAAACAACCATATGATAGAGGCTACAATCGAGTTACTATTACCATAATCCCCGGCTATGATCTGACCGAGTCCCTTCCCCTTCCCAGTGCCCAAACGGCAGAATCATCATTGTCCCTTCAGCGCTTTCTCGAGGAAGACGAGAAAGAAAATAGACTCCCATCCCTAGTCCGACACAACATCCCCACCAACGCTGCGGCCGGACTTTGTGGGCCCTTCACAAATACCAATCGGGGTTCAAGTTCGCAGGGAAGAGTGACTAAAGGGAACTACGTTGTACATGTCGGCCATTATAAATGGATTAAGCGGAGACGTCGAGCTAGGACTTCCTCTGTACACGTTGAAGCCGAGCCGCTATCAGTGCGTGCTAGGCTTGAGAGAGATTTTGGTGAGCGACAAGGTATGTCTAATTATGACTACATAGTTTGGTATGTCCCGACCCTTGGGGCTAGGGCGTGGCGTCCGCTAATAGGTGCTGTGTCTACTATCAAGGCGGCGAATATTTGAAACGAGAGACGACTGAGGAAAACATTTCATGAATTCATTTGGCTTTCTTCCAACTCCTCTTTTTTTCTTTCCTACATCCCCTTTTCTTTCTTTACTTTCCTGCATGTACTGTGCGACACCACCAGACGGGCATATATTTCATGATTTAATTCACGCATTTTACACTATTCACGAATCCAATGAAGACACGATTATCGGTAGTACAATATAGTACGAAAGCGCAGCAATGGTTTCTAGGGGGGTCATAGTTCATCACTCGTGGGAAGAGCTCGTGGAGATACGAAGCCCCAAATCTTTCTTCTACGCCTCTATTATCCGAACCGGCCGATAAGCTTGTCAAGGTCTCAAAATGAGTGAAACCCCGCTTGTGTGATTCGCTTATCTAATCCCTGTCCCGTCTCCTGGGCGGGGTGCAACCGATTAAATTACCATGCATTTTCTCAATACTCGAGTAAATTAAGAAAGAAAAAGGGAGGAAAATAATCGCTTTACCCAACCGATCGTGGGAGCATTCGTATCTAGATATCATACTACACTTTCTTTATAAAAACAAAATGATGGAAAGAAAGAAAAAAAACACCACCTAACCTAGCTAACCCAGGCTCTTCTTCTAGCCGGGAGGGCTGGATTCCCCTCTTTTTCTTTTTCTTTTTCTCTTCTCCGTTTTCATCAATAACTATCATTTCATCCCCCTATCTATCTACGTACTTTGCTTGTACAGCTGGCGCACTCGATTTTGCGTGTTCTCAATACTTTCCCACTCGTGGTCTCTGAGGAGTGGTTCGCAGTGGTTTTGCTTTTTTTTCCCGCGTTTTTTTTTCAGGCTGCAACGACGAAACAAGGCTCTGCGATGAATTGCTTGTGTGCATCTGGGCATGCACGCATGCAATGCAATAGTGACAACCAGGTAGAGGTTTTTTTTTCAACGGGGGCTGCGCGCGGCTAGATTTGGGAGAGTCTTTGGGTGGTAGGTATTGTGAGGGGGTATCGCAGGATAGTGGTTTGTTGAATAATACAGAGGAGAAGGGAAGGGAAAGGCGGTGGCGTAGAGTCGGCAGGATGGATGGATGGATGGGACGGGAGGGAAGGAAAGGAAGGGAAGGAAGGAAGGAGGGGGCAGTTTCTTTTGCAAAAAAGACGATCTCGGATCTGGCATTGGTGTCAATCACCCTCGATACGCTTTGTTCCCTTTGTGAAGGTAGGTGGTGAAAGTAAATTGCACCATTATTTTGAAGGGGAGTGGTGGGGGGGAAAGCCGGCTGAAATCACGACCACTTCTTCCTCGAGTCGAGGAGTCAGTGATTGAGGCATTTATCTTTTATTTTTTACTCGAACTATTTCTCTCGTTCACTTGTTCGTTCGTTCGTTCCCTCTCTCACTCGCTCGCTCAACATGACTCTTTTTCTTGTTGTCGGGTGATAACCTGTGAGTGGCTAGCTGGGTGGCCTCAACGGATCATGACGGGGGATTGCAAAGTGTATTAGGAGAATTGGGGCGCGCGAGAGCACGCCTTGCGGAGGTGCTTCTGTCTGTGATAAAATGAAGTAAAAATAGTCATTTGCTTTTGTTTTGTTGCCTGGCTGTGCTGTTCTGTTGGGAGTTTTGACTGAGTGTTGTCTGCTGGCATTGTTCGGTGAGGCTAATGGTGAATGGGATGGATGATGGATGGATAGGTAGATGATGATGATGATAGTGATAGTGATGATGGCGGTGGTGGTGCTTGCATGCATGCAGGAATACCGTGTCTCGGTGTGTATCATATACCATAGTCTTTTTTTTATCACCGGCACTTTCGGGGTGTTCTTGGATATTGCATGAATGTTTGGCGAGTGATTTGTGGTGGTCAGAGGAGATTGGAAACAAACTAATCCAAGGATTGAAGGTCCACGGAAGGGCGGGGGGGTTCCATGGCACACCTCACCGCTCTTGTCGAAACAAGCTAATATTAGGAGCCCGTTTTGGATTAAGATAGTTCCGTTCCGTTGCACAAATGACTGTTTTTTTAATTTTACCTTCCGTTCCAAAAAAACACAGCATGAAAATTATTGGTAACAAGAGTTTTTTTCTTCTCCGTAACTTATACAGTAGCGAAAACGATCGATCGTCAATTCATCCATCTAAACAGGTTTCATGAGGGGCAGATGATGATGACGATGCGGAATTTGAGACAAACCCGTTTCTATCATACAAGAAAAAGGGAAAAAATGAATAGCAAAAGGGGAGACGAAGGGGGAGGAGAGGGGGGGATAGTGGGAGAGAGAGAGAGAGGATGAAACTAAGATCAATTCTCGCAGTGGAAAACGTTTCATAATCATTGCCCTGGAGAAGAAGTCTCAGCCCCATGGAGGAGGCGCAGCAGCACCCAGCATCAATCATTCGCTCGGTGACTAACCCCGCCCCTCCAGCCCCATTCCCCCGCACCTTTTAGTGCTCTCGCCTTCTTTCGAATCCCCCCAACTATTATACCATCATACATACCACCACCGCCGCCCTTCCTCTCTCCACCAACCCGGCTTCTGCCCCACTCCCTCCCTCCTTCCCTCCAAGCCGTCACTTCCCCCATCACCTCAACCTCCCCCTCAGCTTCCTTGGCCCTCCCGCCCTTCGGCCAGCCCCGTTGCGTCAAACTCCTCCGCTGGGACCATATCCTGCTAATCGCGGGTCCGGGTGGAAGGGCCCCTGCGAACAGTAGGGCGCGAGAGATGGTGGAGGTCGCCTCGGTCGCAGAAAATGCCCAGCAGTGTTTCTTTTTTTTGGCGGGGCAAGGAAATGGTTTCAGGCCGTCGTGGCGCTTTGTAAAAAAAAAAAGGTCATGGTGCGGGGAGAATGAGGGGAAGGGGTACATATCTGCTCCCCTGATGCATTTCTCCGTAAAAGCATGTATCACCCCCCCCACCCCGCAAACCTCCTGTGGAACAAATTGTCTAGCGCCTCGGGTCGTATATCCAAGTACTAAATCAACCCTGCCAAATTGCTCCACCTTGCTCCACCGTCCCACGTTTGGAAAAAACGGCCTGGCAAGGCTCCACCCCCCCCCCCCCCGGAAAGTACAATAAGGCTGCCGGAGTCTCTACGGGCCATTTTTCCCCCCAGTTGTGCTTGGGCCACGTGGACTTTCCGCTACCCATGGGAGAGAGAGCCCAGGTGCCGAGTTAGGCTTTATAATGAGTGATTCTGGATGTTACCATTTGTCGGGTTGTCCAGAAGGAGGTTTTTTTTAATATCACGACTGGGTCTCCGTTGTGGGGGCTCTTTGTATAGCCTTGTTTTGCCTTCGCAGTTGGTGGCTAGCGGGCGGGTGTGCTTATTATGTCCTGAGCCAATGTCCGATGCATTCCAATCCAGCGTTCTGAGTGCCTTCTCTAGAGGTCGGAGATTTGGTATTGGAAGTTAGGTGGGGGGTTCACGCACGATAATGGGCAGGTGGCCGGATGAGTATGTGGAGGAGCGCCAGGAGGAACATGAATAGCACTAGGGTGGGGAGTGTTGGGCGGGTGAGGTAAATATTGCCCCGGAGGGCTCCTGAAGCACCATACTGGCAGCGACACCACGCCCGTTCTTAGGAGCTGCCCCCCCCCCGGGGATGTTTGACATCGTCATGGGATTGGCGGGAGATGGATAGTGATGATGGTCACTTAGAGTCGGTAAAGTCACCGGGATTCAAGGTATGAGCGCTGATGAGTCTGCCTCAGTCTTAACAAGACTATTGATGCCCTATCGCTAAATCCCGCGATATCGTTAACAAGGTTGTTGGCATTTTGGGATGCAAAGGCTGCGAAAGTGGGGTTGTTGTCAAGGCAACTAACCTAGCGACCGGTATGCGAAGAACGATCGTTGGTATCGATAACCCTTGAGCTTATGCAGCATGGTCGCAGTGGCCGAGGCATCCACCCGGGGGCCGTAACCAATGTTTTGCCGTTAATTTCTGCAAATCTAGCGGTATAATGCTTCGCTAATCGAACGAGCTGCGAGTGATATTAAATGATCTAAACCCAGACAACCTATAATACATCTATGCCAACCTATTATACATCACCGTAGAATTACTATTCGCACCGTCCTTTCGATTTGGCCTAGGGCACAGATCAAAACCTGTTTATATCCCTTCCCATCACCCAATTTGTAAACCTGCAGAACACAGTCAGTTCAACCTACTCCCACATACCTACATGTGAAACCTAGCGGGGGAAAGGGGCCCAAGATCTTACCAAAGAGTGGGTATCAAGATTTTGTTCCTCCAGCTGACGCTTTTAGTCAGGTAAGCTGTCCTCCAGAGAACCCAGGCCATGCGTCTGTGGCGCCTAATGTTAGCCGAGCGCACTCAACAGCATCAGACAGCTGCCTCTCCCCATGCAATTTCTAACATGCGGTGTAACGCGAAACATACGTACCCCTTGATCTCTGCACTGCCGCTTTGCGTTATAGCCCTCCAGCCGCCGAGATATGCCATTATTCCAAGACTTCTGAATCTAAACTTTTTTTCATCTTGCAGCTTAACAGGCCCGGGTTTCCCTTGTGCAGCCTTGCGAGCTGCAGCCTTATTAAGAGTCTTCCCGAGCCAGATTGCTTGCTGATTCGCTACCTGTGCTGTCGCGGGTAATTCCTGACCGCTAATGGCGGCGCAGTCTCCTATTGCAAATACGTCGTCCAATGGGCAGGGAGTACTACTCTTTTCGCTCACGGACGAGGCCCGTAGGTGATCGTCCACGACGATTTTGGAGCTTCGCTCATCTAGATAGAGTTTGCCCTTTAGTGCTTTTGTGAGGAGGGGGTTAGGCGCTAGGCCTGTGCTCCAGACAACACAGCCAACTGGAACTTCGCCGTCTTCTTGTGTGTGGATTGCTTCGGAAGTTACCTTGTACACGTGGTGGCTTGTTTTTATTGAGATTTTCTGTCGCGAGAATACCTTTTCGGCGTATTTGGCCAGGGAGGCATCGAACATGGAAAGGATTCTTGGAGCTACATCGTATACGGTGATGCGATGGTACTTCGCTAGCGATGGATACAGCTTTAAGAGATCGTCCGACAAGAGATCGTGCAATTCAGCTGAGAATTCAATTCCAGTAGCTATATCTCGTTTAGCGAATCTCGTGATTGATGGAACAGGATAAACTTACGTCCGCCCCCGACAATAGCGAAATGTAGAAGTTGTTTCTTTCGTGCCTCGCTCGCGGTTGGCAAAGCTGCTTCCTCGAAACCTATTGGGTAGTTTTAGTAAGCAACCCCCTTTAACCCACTCTACGGGTGACCCGTAAGTACTCACATTCTAGTATCCTCCTCCGAATAGCCCGAGCATCTGCCACATCTTTCAGGAAAAACGCATGGTCCTTAACCCCTTCGACCCCGAAAGTCTGACTGAAAGCTCCCACGGCAACTACAGCCTTATCCCATCTCACCTCAAACTTCTTTCCATCACCGATGATACTCCCCGCCTTATCCTTGCTCTGCACAGCACCTTCGATTGTAATCGTCTTCTCCGAAAAATCAATCTGCTCTGCCCAAGCGCGGATAACTTCGATGCCATGGCGGGAACGCGAATGTTCCATCGCCTGCCGGAATTCCAGCGTTCCGACCGCGGTCGAAGCGAGCAGCGGAGTGAAGACGAAGTATGTTCTCGGGGTGATGATGAGGGGTTGGTAGTGCTTCAGGTCGAGTTGTCGGGCAAGCCCGAAGCCACCCCATCCAGAGCCAAGTATTGCAACGCGCTCTCGGCCTATAAACTGTCAGTCAGATACCGTACCCTGTCACAATTAGATTGTAATTGCATGATGGTTGGCTCAGGGACTTCCATACTCCCTTTCTTCTCATCCAACTCTTGCAGCGAGAAAGTTCTTTGCTGGATTATGCTCCCTCCACCAATTGCTACCCGTCGGCTCGCTCCCCGAACAAGAATATCTCTTCGCAATATCGTCGCCATGCTTTTGAGGTAGCCGGTGGCACACGAGTTAATATGGTACGATAACTTACCTCAAGATTGAGACGAAAAAGGGTCGCTACGGTAGCAAATTTCAAAGCTACCCGGTGGAGGGGGGAATTGATTGATACCGTATTATTAAAAGAAGAAAAAAATTAATAACAGCGAAGGACCGACGTCACTTTGGAATGATGTCGGGATATCGTTGTACCGTGGGTTAGGTTTCGGGTTATAAATTGGGATTTGGTCTTCGGGATGATCACTTACCTGTGGGTCCAGGGCCAGGGTAAGCTGAGTGGAGTCATAAAGGGCTTACCGTATTTTGTATTATAGTGAATTGGTAAGTTGAGGAATGGCGATTAGAGCGCATCCTTCATGTGTTACAGATTCTAGTCCGGGCTCCGAGCGGTGGATTACTCGAGTACGGTAGTCGCCACAAGTTCCCGAGGAGCAGAGTACGGTACTGTATCATACCTTCCCTCGAGTCCATGCCAAGAAGTTCACAGCAATAGCTGGTATGCCAGTGGGTACAGTGTATTGATACAAAATTAAACAGCTTATGCTGCCTATTTTCCGGGCACCCTAGAGCGATGGTATCACCTCGAATATATCCTTCCATTTCCACCTCTCTATAGATTGGTCAAAAAGCCAGGTTCAACCCCCAATCACTCGTCCCAAGAGAACCAATATGGTACAAAGCACACTCCATTCCGCACACCCGCAGATGCCCATCGCATCGATTCCGCATCCAGCCACCTGTCCGCGCGAGGCGTGACATGCGGCACAAAGGGTTTTTTCTCACTTTCTCCCTTTCACACCACTCCCACATATATATCAGCCCCTCCGATGATACCGGTAAACGTGTCAGTCAGCCAGGCAAGCGGACGGGAATGAAGTGCAGGAATTCTGCTATCACGAGTGAGGGAGAGATCCAATCATGGTTTTGAGGGTTATTAGGAGGTTGATGCTGTATGATAGTGAGTTAGGAGGAGGGTTGGTATAGTATGTGAGGTATGGTTAGGGGTATTGTAGTGCGTGCACCGAAGGCCTGGAACCCTCATGATTTCTGAATGTTGGTAGTGTTTGCCGTAAGGGGATGTTGGAGTCGAGGACTGCCCGAATGGGAGGGGGTTGGTTAACTGAAAACCCTAGCGATCTGTTATATATACTCGTAGGCTAGCGAGCCTTGTCATCGCTGGAGTTGGAGTTGGATTTTGATTTGGAATCACAAGTAGATTCAGTATCCGGTGATAAAACACTACCGTGGAAACTCGGAACGATACTGAAGCAAGAGGGACAAGTACTTGGGAGGATGTTTCCTACAAGACAGGGATAGTTGTACTGTAAGAGCACTGAATGAGAGACATATTCTCAGCTCAGGTGTCATGGGTTGGTTTTGTCACAAGATGCCATACAAATGCTACCAACTGCCATGGTGTACTATAATGTGGCTCTTTTGAATCAGAGCGACGCTAACCGCCAATCCCTCTTCCTGGAGGGGGGCTGTAGTAATTTTATCATCCGGCCCAAGTCAGGTACTGTGGGGGGCTCGGATTACGATTTAGGTTGTGTCAAGGAGCTGTTGAGGTATCCGCCTGTAGCCCCCCACCCCCCCACCAACTTCTCCTCCCAAATCCCCTACAATAAACAGACCAAGCTAAAGCCACCAAAAGGATCACGTTTTATCACTCGATATCATGACTTCATGTGCTGAGTTCATCTTACAGCACACACCAATTGTTGGAGGCGGGTTGCTGCATAGCGCGTAATAAATCAACAAGGTTGGAAATAGTGTTTCCGCGCTGCTCTGCTTGCAAATCGCCAGAGCACAACCTAGAATGAAACCCGAACCTGCGGCATAGCTTGCTATGAAAGATGTAAATTCTCGTCAGAAAATAAAAAATAAAAAAATACAACCCCCCGCCCTGGGTAACCATCCTCCTCTAAAAACTCCTTCTCTATTCCCTAAACAGGTCCCCCTACTTGCGATTACTTCCATGTCATTGTTATTCCCATGGTCTGAAAGGTCCTATACTTTATTAGCTTTCGTAGAGTGGAAGGGTTTCCGCTGGGCGGAAACACACCTTTAGGTCTCGCTGGCGCTTCTTGCGGTGTTTCGGGAGTACTGGGGACTATGAACAAATTTAGTGACAACGATGGTGAGCATTCTTTTCTATGGAGATATCACCTTTGCTATCTGTCGCCGATGATTCCCCTCCTTCCTCGGGTTGCGGATTGCCATTATTTAGTCCTACAAGAGCTACGTTTTAGTAAGGGTAGAAAATAAGTCAGTGCATGGAAAAAGACACACCTCTTGTTCTCCGGCTTTTTCTTCGTGCTAATGATTTCCAGGCTCGCGCCATTCTCCAGCTCGCATACTTTTGGGAGGCAAACTGTGGATACCTCGTTGACATCCATGCGTAGAGTTCGTCCTCTGCAGGTCGCTTGATTTCGTCTGGGATCCGACTGTATGTGCGATCTTGTCCGCCTAAATTATACTTTTCGTAGAGATTCCTCGCTTCTGCCTGTGTTCGATCGCCTCGTGAGGGGAATAGTTAGCCATCTATAGGTGACATTTCGATGAGAAAGTTTCCAATCCGGTTTTCTCTTTTTTTCGGTCCTGTCGACCCCCCCCCCCCCTTTCTCGTTGGGGTTTGCCTCTCTTACCTTTATCTCATCTCCAGCTCTTTTGCCAATTCCCATGGCTTCGTCGACATCTCGTGGCTGTTCCGAATGTTCTGCGAGTATCTTCTCAACATCTTCATCTGATATTCTTGTCATGGGCTATAGGTTTCCTTCTGAAGAGTACAAGTGAGCTCGGGGTAGCCCTAGGTGAATTAAACAATGTGGATCAAGTGGGTCGGGCCGAAAAAACAAGGTCTATCGTTCCATAAGCAGCGGGCGGTGCGATAGGTATTTATAAATACATCTATTAATAGACGTCTTCAACTGCAGGTGTTTCAGCCTCTACCAGCGTAAGCGCTTAGCAACAAGCATTGGTGGCCTTGGTTCAGGTTGAAGAGAGCTGAGATGGTTCAAGGAATGGCTTCTGTGCAGCGTGGTGGTGGTGAGGAGGTGAGACCACGCTCAGTAAACCATATACATCCTGTGGGAAGCCAATAAATCCTTGGATGTCAAGCTACCGAGAACTAACCTAACCACAGGAGTGCTTAGTTTCAGGAGAAGGATCGAGAGGCCTTGTCCTTTTTCTGCGCTGAGAGCCATGGTGCACAGCAAACAATTTTTTTCCACACCATCCCAATTGAAAGATAATGCTTTCCTCTCCGATTGCACCGCACAACAGGAGGTCTGAAAAAAGGCCTATGAACTAGGGAATGTATGAGATGATCCCGGGGTCATGGGATATCACTCACTAGCACGACGGGAGCAGAGAGTTTTATCGGTCTATTGTTACTTGGGGGCTTAGCCATGGCCATGCTCTTGAAAATATGAACATAAGGTACAAATTGTGGTGTAACGTAAAAAAAAACCTCTTGAAATCCACTTTTCAGAATATTAGCGGAACTCGGCTAGTCAGCCCACGATAGGTCAAGTTTCACAGGTTAAGAGAATGGTGGGATATCGGTTAATATGATCTAGCGTATCCAATGGGGTCATCCTATACCGCATCGAGAAGCACAAGTCCTTCTCAGGAGCTTTTGTCTCTGAATTTGGAGGGTGTAGGGTTGGCGGAGATAGCGGACCCCAAGAATTTGCACGGTGTTGTACGACGCTTCCGGATAGTGCTGAGCCGACCCCCCCGCCTATCATCCGGCCACCCACACCTCTCGTGTGTTCTCTCGACCAATTTTTCTGGTTGCCTCTACTCGAGTACAAGTATGATGCAGAAAGATTTTTTTTTTGTGGAACGGAATCTGTTGGAGCGATCACTACCCCCGCATGATGCATTGCGGGATGCGGCAATAGGCGATCTATAGTTGCACAAGATCACAGAAGCAAGTGTAGTATTCTTTCTCTAAATTTTTCTCTCTCCCTCTACACTTTATTTTTTTGTGCCCATTGAGAAAGAGAAAGAGAGGAAAGAAATAAGGAAAGAAAAAAGTTGTATAGATTTCCTATGGTTATATCAGTTTTTAATCTTGAAAGAAAGGGATTAGAAAAAGTATAACATCCCTGACGCCCCACTCCATATCAAAAATGTTCTCACATTCAAGGATTTCTCGGTTACTGCATCTTGGCTCGGTGTGCCAATCAAATTATTTCTTTGGTAAACTTATGATTGGCAAGAACATTTTTCGCATATCCGTACTCAAGGAGCAAGCGCATCCTCTTTGTGGCCGGGGGCACCCGGTTCTCTGTGGCATTCAAGCAAGCTTCCTTGATTGGAATAAGTCTCAGCCAACTCATCGTATTTCGATTGGGGGCTCACTCGCCAGTACCTTTATTGCCTCAAATGCCAACAGGTTTTTCTTTTTTGTTGTCCTTTGATACCGGAGGTGTGGAAGGTCGATCCGCTGCCGTAACGCAGGACTGTCAGGTGATTTGCCCTTGGAGATTTGTAGGCTGGTACCGTACTAGAGTAGAAGCGCGGTCTGGGCTTCTATCGGGACGATTGGTATTTGTGGGGATGAATTACCCGCAGGAGAAGAGCTTCGGTCCAACAAAACCAGGGATTTGGTTGCGATGCCTCAGCCATAAGTTGGGCCCAGCAATCTTTATTTCATCCTCCCTAACCCTCACAGTTCTTAGTCCCAAAAAGGGGGAATATTTGTTACAGACAGGGGTAACAGGCCAACGACAGCGAAGACCCAGTCCCCCAGATCCACGGCTCTAAGTCCTCTAATAGCAAAAAGTGCGAAACGGGTGTTTGCACTCGAGTATGTTTGTTTCTCAGCTCAGTCTTCAGAATCCCACTTGAGTCAGAGCCAGTAGCACCAGTACACATAAAGGAGCCGAGAACCCCCGGATTAGTGCTGGTAATATATATGGACCAAATCATTTTAATGATTTTGGGTGTTTGCGACCCAGCTTCTGTTCCACCCCATTACCAGCGCTGTGGTACCAAGGAGGAGATCTTTTTTTCTGTTAAGGCACCAACCCGAATTTCGCGTACCTGACTTGGACCTGACACTAATTTGGGAGCAGCAAGGAACACTGCCGAGCATGTGAGTGACACATCGTGATGGACTTTTCACACCCACTGGCCCCATAGCATATGGTGTTCGTTTTCAGCAAATCTTCCGCTTGCCCACCCTGTCGGACCCGAGCACTTAATCCGCACTTGCCTCAAGACTTCCTATGTCATGTGATGGCACACATTTGGCCACCCCATCTAACAGCAAGAAATCACATTGTTTGATAGTGTGCCTCTGTTTCTGCAAGCTCCTTATGCCAGCTTAAGCCATGTGAAATATTTGCATGAGGTGAGACACCATTGATCAAACATTGAGATGTTGGGGGTCTGTCCAAACAGCGCGGAAGTGGGGAGAAGTAGGAATTAATGGGATAGGTTGACACCGAATGTGTTTGTGTTTGTGGGAGCAGGACATGCGTGTACCGTACTGTACCATCTAACCCAAATGATGGGAAGCGCTGTCACCGCAGTATATCCGAGAATTAAGGTAAGCGATTGCTTACCCCCCCCTTCCGCTGTCTACCCGGGGGGTTGTTCTAAATCGGAAAACATGGCCATTGTCTCCGTAGAGATTTGTCTGGTATCGGCAGAAATAGTTTTCCGATTTTTACTGCCTCTCCGGGTGCCGTGGGGTGGAGATAGGGATGTCCTGGCTATAACTTAATCTTCCCCCTTTCCTGCGTTCCCTCCCGAGTTTTACTTTTTCCCTACCTCTCTCTTTTTCTCTTTTTCTCTTTTTCCACATTTCCTCACCGACTTAGGATCGACCGATATCCTTTCCATCTGGTGTACCGATCCTTGGAGTTGACCAGGCTTCGACTTGAATACCTTGAGATTCACCGAATATGCCGGTATTTCGCAGCTTCTAAGTCATGAGTAGCAGTCAATCTTTCGGTGGGAGCAGTGCTTATCGTCAACAAACACGATGTCGAATCATAGTATCAGACGTAAGTTGCCTCTCATGACGCTCTGCAAGCTTTGACAAATCAGAATTTGAATATTCACTAACAATACCCTGGTGAGTTGATATGAACTAGATATAGAGGAGGGTTCTTTTTGACACTATATCACATTGATGAGATCAAGATAAAATATTTCCAGTATTTGGTACGGGGCCGGGCTGGTCGTAGGGCTCCCTCCAACATATGATAGTTCCTTGAAACTGATCAAGGATCGAAAAACATAAGCTGAAATGTGGGGAACTATGCATAAGAGATTTCAGTGTGCCCCCAATGGATAATACTAGAGCTAGAGTGCTGCTGGCCTTCAACACCATAGCTCTAGTAACACAACCTTTGTCCGGATGCATGAGGCACTGGTTGGCTGAGAGAAGACATGAAGTCTGAAATAGACCCTATCACATCCGAGGCTAATACTGCACGAGCGGATTGAACAAGTCCTGTCCACGGAATACAGCTGCATTGTTTGCGAGCTTGTCCACAATGACACTGGTTCCAGAGATTGGGTGTTTGCAGCTGCACGCTCTCCGCCAAAAGTGAGATATTGTTTCTGCTTGATTTTCTGCATCATGCACTCCTTGCCTAGGAGATGCTGTTTCTTACTGAGGGCAAGTTCCACTGGAGATATTAGTGCCTAAATCCATGTATGCAGAATTGACTTTGGCATGGATGTAAGCCTATGTGGTCGTCCATGACTTGGTTTGGTGTTCGGTGGCTTCTGCCCTAGATACACAATAGGTCCGCTCACTGCCGGTGTGGGCTTAGTTTGCTGACATCGGCAGTCTTCGCTTGTCTTATCTTATCGTACACATGTTCCAAGAAGGCGAGAAGTCATTTTTTTCGCGAGGTAGAGAATGAAGAGCTTCTATCGCGCTCGAAATACTCAGCACGATCTACATGCTCCCATGGACCGGCAACTGCTCGAGTAAACGATTGATCGTCAAAGCTCGGTTGTCAAGTCGGCAAGGATTATAATAAGGCGGAGATGCATGTTAGGTTTTCACTTGGCCGACACAATGAAGGCGAACCTTGTCCCGAGCCAACTCACCGCCGCCCTTCTCTTCCACAAGTATATTCAAGAATCGCATATTTTTAGATGATTATCTTCGGGGGATTGTTGATTGATTCTCGCTATGTAAAAATTGACAAAAATGAACAAGCATGTGTATCGGACATGTCCGCGGGCGCTTTGAACAACAGCCGGCCGCATTTAGGGCGTCAACACCCACTCTCCTCCTGGGTATTATCAATTTCTTGACCGCTGATACTTGTTAAACCCTTACTGGTGCTATACGCTTGCTGCCAGTGGAGTCATCAGTCATCACTCGAAGCACTTTCAACCCCTGTCATGCACAACACATAACACATAGAGACATGGGAAAAGTGTGCACCCGATCGCTAGCGGCCCATGGGTGATACTGGTGGAGCAAGATCAGTGGGATTAAAGGATCAGCCGAATTGGACGCAGTGCTTGAGCCTCTTGGAAATCTAGAACTGGGCCACTGATAGACAGAGGGCTAGGAAAGCGTCGGATGCTTCAATCAGCTAACGCTAACACGGTCTCCGGGACAAATCGAGTTAGTCTCTAAAGAGCCCTTGATTCCCGACGAGGCGTACAGGGATATTGTCTAGGAACGCTGCCGTATTGCCTTGATTCAGACTGGTGTGCAGCAGTCATAAGCTCCCATGGGTCGAGTTCCCGGAGCTTCGCTAGTATTCGAATCATGTCGGCGTAAAGCACATTATTTCAGGGAAAACACTTTCATAAGCTACGCCAAGCCAAAAGGTCAATGGACTAGGTTTGAGAACGAGCACCTAGGTGGCAGTTACCAGAAGATAGGCCAGGTGCAGGAATTCGTTTGCGCAACAGGTGTACCGCTGGGTGGCTTGGCGGCCGGATGACAGCAGAGTGGTTACTATCCGCGCGTGGGGGAAACACTTCCCTCGAGCTTGTCCCAGTGCTGGAAAATATCTAACTCACTGGTCTTTGCCAAGAATGCCTCTTGTGAGCCCAATGTTTGGCGAGAACTCCAGCAAATGTCGGCTGATGGAGCCATTTTTGGCAAAGACGAGCGAGCAAATGGTTGAAGAGTGCCGGTATGCGGTTTCTGACTTCTTGTTGTGCAGCATCAAATTTCTTCAGGCGTGGAAAATCCTACTCTACACTTCTCCCGGGGTTTGCCACCCACCCACCCACATGGGTGCTCAGGACTTTTAAGACTCGAAATAACTTGTTTTCCTACTGTCTAGGTCTCCTTGCGCAAACCCTCCATTATACCAAGCACAAATAATTCATCAAAAATACTCGCACATACTCGAACTTTGACATATAGTTATATGTCACGCTATATGTCACCCGCCACCTTCAGCTGGTTGATACAGTACCAGTAAGTCCGTTCAGCTACAATACTCCAGAAAATCGAGCGGCTGCAGCGCCCACCAAGCTCTATTCGTCTGGCGCGGCCCAGCCCATCCAGGTAATTTGATCTGCGTACCCTCATCGCCAATCGCTGAACTGTACTCGAGCATAGTCTACCTCGTGCCGAATCGACACCGCGACTACCATATCGCCGCAGCCAAGAATCATCAATCTCATTTTGCCACTGTCGGCCTATCAGAGTCCCCGGCGGCGGGAGCACGCGCAGATAATTTGCCATCCGTACCGTAACAAGCTTGTACTCGAGTACTATTCGAGTATAGTAATTCTTCAGGGCTTAGCTCCCTACCTTCAAGTGCACTGAATATTCCAATAAAAAATTTAAAAAAATATCGAGTGAATTTAACAGGCTACGGTAACACAAATAACGTGAGGCACCGTATAATTCGCTCTCTCTGTCAGGCCTCTCGAGAAGGAATATCGTTTACCCGACATGGTATAGCTGGAGCGAGCTGAGCTCGCTAGATCCCATCAACCGGTGTTCGTAATCGTATTATAGTTTAGTCTTGTTGCTTATCTGGTAGTGGATTGCAGTCAATACGAGTAAATACAGGTGTGGTGTCGCATTTCGCTCAGGATTATCCCTCGGCGAACCATTTCTCCAAGCATTAACAGCACTTGTTGTGCACAGTGCCACAGAAGCAAAGCATTTCGACCACCGACATACGGCAGATAGCACAAAAGTATAAAACCCCACTTCTGGCTGTCTCCCCTTCCCCTCTCCTCCCTCTCCTCCCGGTAGTTTAACGATTTTATTTTATTTTATTTTAATAATAATCGAAATAGATCACCTGAAACCCTCGGAAAGGGAAAAGGAGAGGGAAAAGGAGAGGGGAAAAAAAAAGGTAGGACGAAGGAGAGAGAGGATGATCGACTTGTATGTGTCTCATGCCTTCATATATCCTACCGGTAGTCGGCCGTATAGTGCTGTACGCACTGCATATTCGCAAAGTAGTAGTACAGTACAAGCATAATCAAGAGTATTAATAACTCTCCAACTCAACCCAACCCACCTCGACCCAACCCAACCCATTATCACTTCCCCACAAGCCGTCAATTCGTCGACCCTTCAACTTCCCCTACCCATTCATTCATTTTTTCTTCCCAACGGTAAAGTAGGATTTTGGATTCGTTCTCAAACCGAGAGAAGTAGACCTCACAATAGATAAAAAAGGAGGAGGGAAAAAAATCAATTGGTGGGAAGTTGCGTTTTTCGGGGCATCATCAAAAAAAAAAAAAGAACTTTAAGAAACTTCGGCACTGAAAGGCCTTTTCGAAATCAGATACATGTTTCACAGACCCTACCCTACTCAAGTAACGTCGGTGACGTCCCGCGTGCGAGCGGGTGACGGGCAAAAAACCCAAGCCAAACGGGACCGAACGGAATATAAAATAATTATATAAAAAAGAAGGGGACGAGTTGTAAATGCAGAACACTAACTTGCTATGCTGCACGTCTGAGTAAAACATGAGCACGGGATTTTACGAGTATATCTGCTGAGATCCAGCCAGGCATTCAATTGCTACAGTTGGGTGAAAAGTGCTGTGCTGTGCTGTGCTGTGCCCTATGGCATTGTACATACGTGCAATACGGTACAATACAGCCTTGTGCCAAAAGTACTGACACCCCACGCCTAGTATATAGTGGTATAGCCCTTTTGTGTCACAGGGCTAGCTGGGGTACCGGAACTTTTGGCACACGGCTGCACTAGTACAGTACAGTACCGTACCGCACCGGGAGCCAGTGCAAGAGGGGGGGGGGGGAGGGAAGGAGGGAAGGAAGGAATGAAAATGGGGATCGCCGTCAGTAGGTACCGGTAAGCTAAGCAAGAAGGCGCGATGGGTCATCCGGATTCATTCCCTCCGGGAGTGGGCATGTGCGGGGGCATATAACTGGTGCTGTATGAATCGGGGAGGGCTCTCGGCTTCGTTGTTGGTCGTGGGACGGGAAGATGGATGGATGGGATGGCTGGGTTGCCGATGGCCGGTCAGCGGTGGATGGATGGATAGATATCATATCTTGGATCGATTGCATTGCAAACTATGGTATCCCCCCCCCTCCTTTGATTCGTTGGCTTTTGCGATCTAGGCGGTATACTTGCACCGTAGAAGAGGAAATGTCTTTTTCTTAATGTATTTTTAGCAGACTGCTCGAAAGTCACAAAAATTCTAGACTATTTCTGGTGGTCCGCGACCTATCTTTTTACACTCTCTTGTGCCTCCGGGGGAAGAAAAGAGGAAACTACTGACCCGCGGTATCCTTCTCCGGTGCGAGTTTGTGCGCTTAAAAGGTTTGTGAAATTCGGCATCAAAAAAACGAAAGAGATTGTGAAATGGAATAGACCAAACAAAATACGTAAAAAATAAAAATAAAAATAAAAACCCGTAACCAGAAACACCCATCTGTTCTAGAATCCCTGGACAATAGAATGGCAAAGGAAATCCGCAAAAAATAAAGTCAAAGGGAAAAAGAAGAAAGAAAAATAAAAAAATCACAATCACAGATCATCACTCGTCCTTCATTTTCGGCATTCCTTGAGGGGATCTCAGACTTACCAATTCATCAGAAGAAAAAGACGTTACCCATAGCGCATAATAGTGACCCCTGGAATTCATAAAAACGCCCACATAAAGCCCATGGCTCCGCCGCACCTGTACGCACCCACGACAGCAATTCTATCAGCGAAAAAAAAAACAACCTTTTCCCCTCCCTTTCCTAAACTCCCCCGTTTTTTGGTGGTGGATCATGATCAACACGTACGCTCCAATCGTGAGTGCCGCGGGTACCTGCATCTCCGGCTTTCTGTCAAGGACCCACCCCCCCACTGCTGATATGCCAAGCGAGATTACCGTCGCGCAGATTTTGGCGGTGCGCGAGAGTGCTAGGGTGGGGGATTGTGGTAATGGCTTGGGTAATTAGTCTTGGCTTTTTTTATTTTATTTTTAGGCTTGTGCGGGGAAGAGGTGGTGGTGGTGTGGGTTTAAAGAAAAAGATACCTCTTTGGGTATTAATTCGAGAGTGGTAGGTTTTTGGTCCTCCACTATCGGCCCGCTTTGCTCTTCCGGTGGTTGGTGTTCATGGGGGTGTGGCTGTGATTGTGGTGGTGGTAGTGGTGGTGACTCTGATTGCGATTGTACTGGCTGCGGCGGAGGTGTAACTGGAAAGCTTGGCTTTGGAGTCTTTCGTAAAGATATTAGGTCTTCTCGGCTTTCGAGAAACCTGCCCTCGAGCTCAACTAAAGGCCTCTCACTGTCAAGCCATTTCCTATATGCCATTATTTCGTCCTCTCGTGCTACCTCTAGTGTGTCTGCCACATCTGCAAAGTTTTTCAATGCGGTGTCTGTACGTCGTTAGCTTAACAGGTTTAGTTACGGAAGGGTGTCTAATGAGACTCACTGTACTCCCTGAGTTTCCAGGCGACAGCGCCCATGACCTGTATTCTCTTTGCCCCACCACCGCTTCCGGCGCGCCGTGAGCGCAGTCCAAGCCCGGCATTGGAAAGATATTCGGCGGTGTCTAATTCTGCAAGAATTGATTCTAATTCGGAGATTTCGTCCTGCAAATGTAAAAGTACCAGATGGTTCAATGTTGAAAAGCGACGGTAGAGCGCGAGTGGCGGGTGATTAGTGAGTGTTTGAGCCACGTGTGGATAACCCGTTCTGCGAAACGGGGGGGGAGAGCCACGCCGTGGTGGTTTCTGGGAGGTTTGGGAAGTCTGAGGTTGCAGTATATCCGGGGGTGGTGCTGAGCTACCCCATTAGTAGGGAAGAGAAAACTGGGGAGTAGCCTTTGTACCCAACGGCTGTGTCTTCCTCCGAAACTTTGCTCCTGCCGATGATGTTCTCTTACCCTCCGACTCACTCTCACTGCCTGCTCTGCCCTTGCCTTTCCCCTTTCCCCTCCCCTCTCTCCTTTCATCTTCAGTTTGATCGTCGTCTGATCCTGAATACCACTCACCATCTCCAGAATCGTCTTCACTACTAATCAAGATTTGTGGAATATCCTTGCGGCCTTGCTCATAGTATTCGCTATTTAGTCCTTTAGGGCCTATTCTTGTACCCTCAATTCTCATCGGCCCCGAGGTCCATGGCCCATTGTAAGACCCTTCAAAATCTACTCTCTGTCGTTGATAAGAGGTTCCTATGGATTGCGGTGAGGGAAGGGGAGGAAATGGGAGAGCGGAAGGAGGGACAGGCGGAAAGCTACTGTTATAATAGCCATATTGCATGGGCATTCTATACACTGGAGGGTGAGCTACATTAGCGTTATAGGATATTATGCGAGGTGAAGCCTGTCTATTGCTTTTTGGTGTAGTGGGGTCTTCATGTTCCCCTGACGCGGTGCTGGAATGTGAAGCAGATGCACTAGAATTAGAAAATTCCCTTGGTCTTCTTTTCCTCGCCCGAGGAGAGCTGGAAGACGCATCGGAGCGGTTTCTGCGATGAGGTTTTCCCGGTGGTGTTTTTGGCGGGGGAATTGCTGGAGACAATTGCGACTTTTGGTCGGCACTGGTATTGTCTTCTTCAAGGGAGGCCATCATTCGTTCGGTGCAAGAACGGGAGGGGGCGAAAGAACGCATAAGTATAACCTTATATGGCAGACAGACGCCACGGCTTTTTCGCTTAGTCTCTGCGCATGCTCGAGACGTTAATTTCCGATGATATCGGATTTGTTCAGGCACCAGCTGAATTTGGACATGTGCCCATCCAATAGATAGTGGTCACCGAGAACGGTGGTTGCTATTGCGAGCTGAAGCGAACCAGGATCCAGCTGAGAAGGCAACCCTAGTGAGAATGGAAGATTAGAGAAAGTTTATGTAGGGGAGAGCGAAACTTATTTACGCTCGATGCCAGCGAAGGAATTTCAAAGAAGAGTTGATAATCCACCACAATCTACGAGTCTGATGCGATATATTAGTGCGTTAAGCGGCGGGTATCTGACTATCACATCACCCAAAGTCACTCGGATTCGCAAGGTCCTGGAACGAAAATAGGGGTCCGGTCCAACACGCCGCCCGTATTATGGAAAGCTAGTGCCACAGCTGGGATTCCAGTTCCAAATTCACACAGGAGAAGAGTGAGAGATTACGTTATTCTCTAGCTCCGGGATGTAATATAAGAATAGGTGGTGTGCGCGTCTTGTACATCATGGTATGGGGGTTCCCGGATTGTGTTAGCTGGAGGTCGTTTGTAGTCACGATCGCCGAAAATCAACAGGTCGCAAGAGATAGATCGTGTGATTTCCTTGAGACAACATGTCACGGATCAGTGCTCCGGGATATAGAACCGGTGGGGAACTTATAGAACCGGTGGGGAAAGAGCCATAGGATTTGGGCCAAATATTCCTATGAAGTTAGTGCATGACCATAGATTAACGAATGTCACTCCAGCTGTGGAATGAACGGAGAGCACCCTTTCTCTTTCATCCATACCTATCACGAACCCTCAATATACGGGGTAGTTCGAAACCTAGCTGCAGTTCCTCAAACCCTCAACAGGAGGGTGTCTATTTCAAAAGGGTAAAAGTAAAAAAATGGATTGGGTAGCTAAGACCATACAGCAAGACTAGCCAGCGGACTTAGTGTAGTGTTATAGAATTTAATTTCGATGATTTATCTTCAGCCAGTAGCCTGACGGGAAGACCCCCGCAGATCATATTGACCACGGGTGTTCTAAACTAACCATCGTATATGCGCTGCGAGGTCGAATTAAGCTGTGGCAAAAGGAGGTTTTTGCCACCTGGGGGATTTTCGAGCACAAACTACCGCTACTCCATTCAGAGAGATAACTCCAGCTCGGATTCTCTGCGTTTCATTTCAGCGCTGCGTATTGAGATAAGGGAAGGTAGAAGGGAATAGAAACACTACAGAAGCATAACTATACCTACGATCACCGAACACCTTGTTAGGCTTGAGAAAACAAGCCGACGTGGCAGGAGGAAGAGCCTAGGGCAAGATATCAAAGAAGCAAAAAAGACGACATACACGGGCTTACCAGTATCTGCAGGGCTCGTTGGACATTTGCCGACTATTGATAAGGGGTACTTATGCGCACACTCCGTGCCCCCGCCTTAGATTTGTAGGTGACAATGACCTCTGGAAGAAATTCGATCTAGCTGGGCTCCTCGCAGAAAATTTGCAGGGGAGTTTCCTCTAAGGCCAGCACGTATACAATAAGGTCAGCATATCTATTAAGGGTTATTATAACCTGGAAGTGGCCCATCTGGTCCGAGAGCACGAACTCACGCATAGAAAATCCCTCACACGACGGGACCATGAACCGCGCCAGCGCTTTTGCACCTTTCTCTTAGACAAGGCACATATTATATCCCTATCTCGATCCCTGTAAACGCTTCAAATGCTCATTTTGCCCCAGAAACCCAATAGGGACCAAGAATCACTTCCAATCACTCGTTGGAGTAATATCAACTTCGGTTACAACTCCAGATCCCTCCTATGCACGAGCGAAGAGCGATCGGGAATCGATATGATGCGCTGTGAACAATCCCCACGCTTCTGGGCCATAGTTAGCGGGTTCTGGAGGCTTCACAGCGCACATTTTCAACCCCGAGGCCAACATCTGTACCTGGAAGCAAGGGTATTCTGTAGCTTGGTTTATAACTACCAAATATCGGGTCGGGGAGAAGCGTAACAGGTGAGGAGGTGTAAAAGAAGACAGGGGAAGAGTAGCGATGCCTGGATTGATTGGTATTATACGCCACTCTTTTCTCTTGTATAGTGAGGAAATAATGTGAACCAAAAAACAAAGAGGTTCCCCTGTCCCAACGAAACTCCGCACCTACCGGTGGGCTGGTGAGCAGAAAAAGCTATATGTAATATTATAATATAAATCATTGCCATCATTCAAACTTTTCCAATCTACCGGCCGGAATAAGTTCTCCTCTGCCAATGTTTCCCCTATATTAGGCATCAAGTACCGAGCGTATGTCACTACGTGTCTCCCTCTAGCTGGCTCGGAGCACAGTTTTCTTAACTTGTGATCGGTTTAGTCTCCTGAGGAGGATATTGATTCTAGAATTTGGAGACCCACGAGGAAATAGCACCGATAGGAAACTCTTTCCGGTGAGCAGGATAGCTCTAGCCTTCTTATCTTGGCGTTTAAAGGCAACATTGGATGCTGTACAGTACTTTTCCATTTAGCAGCAGTTTCCCTTGGTAGTTCTTGAGGACCTGCATGCTGCTGCCGGTTTGATTTTGGCGATGTTAAAGCCTAGAACGGTTACCAACGTCTTCGAGAATGCGCTAGTTAATTTCCATAACATTGCCCATATCAGCTGAGACCTGCAGAATATAGTCCTTGGGAACACCTGTACAATTTAGAAAAGAAAAAAAGAGCAAGTTGGCAGTGTTTGCAAATTTTTTGAGCTTGTGTACGATACTAGTACAGTAAGATCTTTTGAGGAATCTGCTATCTCCGCCAGCCCGGTAATCTCCGGATTTAGAGACCGCAGCTCCTGAGAAGGATCGGCGTCTTCCTGGGACCGTACAAGATTAGCCCACTGAAAAAGTTGGATTTAGTTAGCCAGTATTCGCAATTTTGTTAACTCGTTGGACTGGATCTATCATGAGCTGAGAGGCTGATTTCCGCTGCTGATAATCTGATTGTGGACTTCAGGAGCTTTTACCATATTCATCTGTAATCACCAAGGCACGCCATGCTGTCATCACGTAATGCAAGCATTTTCCAAATCCCCTGATATACGGTAGTGAGGGTCCTCTGCTGCCGCAACAGGCGGCCATTCACCCCTCCTCCCAGTATCTTCGCAATGTTGATGTTAATCTGCCAAGAGTGGAGCTCTGAAAGGTTAATATCTTGGCAAACATCTATTGACAGATTTTGCCAGGCTAACTAACAGTAAGTAGCATGCCCATGACGTTCCCTTGCCCCACCCAAAATTTAACCTACTCCTAAGCCCCAATATCTCCACCAAAACTCCAGATATGATATGATATTCCTGTTTCCTCTCAATTAATGTGTAGAGGGTCGTCCATTCCATTACCTAATCGAGCCATAATTCTCACTGGAGTATCGTAGTGGTTGAAAATCCTTCGGTGGCTGAAGATGGACAATATTGTCTTGGCAAAGTACTCCTGTTACAGACCTCCCTTACTTACCATGAGCCCAGTCGCCATAGTTGTCGGTCTTTGAGAGTATCGTAGATTCCTGCTAAATTTTATATAAAAATATCGGTACCGTCATACTAGAACTTGGTCATTATCCACTGGTGCAAGTAGCGGCAAATACCACGGTAATCGCAGATACCACTCGTTTCTAACAGCTTTAAAATACTACCAAAACCCACTCAAAATATTTGTGTTATGATATTTCCTGAGAAGGCTCCGGAATGCTAGACACACTTCCCGGCCTGGGCTGCACGGGACGGAATATCCATTAGCTCTAGTACTCACTTAGAATAGGGCAGTATTTACCCAAATCCGCCACCCACAACACCTTTTCCCATGCCGACACCAAGAGACTACGGACATACCGAGAATTTAGAAAAACCATTCTGTCGAAGAGAATATGCTGGCTCTTGGTATCAAGTTTAAATAAAATGTCCCGCTCAAAGTAGAGTAACTTTACATTAGCCTCAATAATAGAGTCTATTCATTGCCCATTGTTGCCAAATCCCCAGGTGATTTTTAGAAACTGCCACAAGTATAATATTGCTCATTAGGGATTCGTGTCGGCAATCTAAGGTGTGCAATACCACATTCTTAGCCCTAGCTTGATACTTGGTAAGAGCTATCATACCGTAGTTGGTGAGTTGGTCCGCGTTTGCTAGCTTGCCAGCAATCGAGCAGCCGAGACCGAGCATTTTAAGGAGGCCTCTGTAATATATGAACTCCATCGTAGGTCGTTAGGTATAATATCTAGCATGAAGGACACCCCTTGTGGGATAACCTAGAAAGCAGTAGATATAAATTTCAGAGACAAGAAATCGCTCCCAAGCAAAACAGCGGGACTTATCGTGAATAGTTAAATATGCCGCCTGAAATGGGGATAGTGATCATAAGGTAGCTCTGTGCGGTATTTGGTGCTGCAGGATAGAATGATAGACCTTGATGTTGGTTAAATCTCGGGATGAAGGAAATGGTAAGTGAAATATTTGTATCTGTGTTCTTTTATAACAACCCCCTCCGACCTTTGTTAACCTTAACTAAACAAATTGGTTTCTAACTTAGCTCTTATTGAGTCCCTTGCTCTATTATTATTATTATTATTATATATTATTAAGCTTATTCCCTTGCTCTAGTTTTTGAGTAGGTTTTTAGATAGTTTATTCTATAAGGACAACTCCCAATCATTGATCTCCCTCAAGTGGGCCTTCAATCCCGTGCTCCAAAATCACTGGTAGATGTCCTTGTAGCCATTGCTAGCAGAGGGGAGTGTCACGAACTTGCAAATAGAATGAGATCCGAAGGCTTCAGCGATGAGCTATGAGACAATTCTCAAGGGGAAGTTTGGGAGCTGGACCAAAACAAATTACTGACCACCCGGAAACTCACTCTCGCCGGAATTAATTATCAGTAATTGTCAGCCAGGAGAAATTTTCTATCAGTGCCAGCCGGCGCATTTCAAAAGCAGGACCAAGCTCGAGTATGATACTGAGCCGTCACCAAACCCTAACGGTTAGTACGGCAATCCATTCCTAGCCCATTTTCTTTAAATGGCGTAGGATCGTCGGACTGCAGGGATTCGGCGCTTGTGCTCAGCGAGCCTTCAACACAGCCCTCGTTGCCCGGTGCGGCTGGGAATAGGGGATCATCGCTGGGGTCAGGGAGGATATCTCTGCGCCAGCTGCTGTCCTTACAGGCCAAAATAGTCATCGCGTGCTTGTTCACACCGTGTGTGGCACTCTTTTTTTCTTTCTTGTCTTTGGAGAGAATTAATTCAGAATGGTGGTCGAGGTAAAACCGTACACCCCCTCGCTTGGCGTGTACGATGTTGGAAGCGCGCACCGCCTATTTGATAACAGCGTTCTCTTGAGTCGGTATCTCCAAACTACTCCATATCCTGAGGTGGGATCCCGCCGCAAACTGGGGCTACCTTTTAACTGTGCTGATGGGATTGATAGAATGATCAGGGGGCCAGGCTATTCATGTATCTTATTTCTAATCTAGACTTTCCAACTAATTTAGCTAATCGATTCTCTCCAGATACAATCGATACACTCCGAGTGACATATTATTAGTTCTTTCTCGGTCGTTCGACTTCAACAGGTTTTCAAGCTTTCTTCGTGGACTGGCATGGGAAAGCCACTCCACACCCACGGCTAACGTGGCCTCTTTAGCCTGCCAATGCGCCGACTGTGAAAATGGTTCCAGATGCGGTATGTTCGGTTCAACTCATGGGTAGGGTTCTTGCTGATAGTCTTAGGTCAACACCTATTCACCTGTAGCACCCCAATATTCCAAAGATCCGGTAGAGACGAGTCCTCAGAATGGCATAGTGGAATTAAGGAAGTTAGGGAGGATGGAAATCTCCTAATGATTCCCGGCAGTTACCAGTGAGTGGCGAACGAGCCCCGAGGTAATTGTGTACTATACTTACGACGATTAAAGAGGTCGGCCGGAGGAGTTTATGCTATCCTCAGCGCATGCTCAGGTGTTTCTGTATCATGTCGGAAATTGGCAGCATAGATACTCCCGCGTTGAAGCCCTTATCTGCAGAGATGGCGCTGCCTCAGCTCAACTACATTCCGTACCAGCAAACTATGTCCTTGACTTGCTGACCGCTGCTTGCTCGGGGTGGGAGGACTTGATTGAATGTTCTAGAAAGTTTCTCTCTCGGATGGTGAGAACCCCGGGTCAACTGGTGATCCCTCCGAAGCAACTAACCGAATGTTGATGCTCAGAAACACGAGATACTCGAGGAATCGACAGTGAATGACAGGCAGATCATTCGGCGACTAGCACGAAACGCCCAACAATGGGACAGATTGCGCGGTCTTCACAGAGATCATCTTCAAGGCTTGTCAGGATTGCAAACCTTAAGCACTGAAGCGCGATGGTTCACCGGAAGCGATGAGGAAGGTGGGACGGCTATTTACTCAGACATTCTAGCAGCTGTCAAAAGTCTAGAGGATGTTGGCGAGGGAATTGAGTACTTGATACGAGAAACAAACTCGCTAATTCAAACTGTAAGTAGAGAAATGCCCCTGGACTTTGTGTGGATATTTGGTAACATCCGGACAGACGTCGAATTTAATTACCATTGAAGAGGGGTATAGATCGAGGGATCAAGGCGACAGCATCAGGCGCATCACTTGGGTTACTGTATGACTCCATCTTCATGAGGGTATTCTAGGAATCATGAAAACTAACTATATATTGGACTGTGAAAGTTTATCTTTCTCCCACTCCTCTTTGCCTCGGTTTGTCGATGTTCCCTCGGAATACTCTTCTCTTCTAACGTTTCCCGCAGAGCTTGTTCGGCATGAACGTGGACATTCTGAAAAATAACCCCTCTTGGCGATACTTCATTTACTTATCGATACCTATGATACTTGCAATACTACTCGCTACAGCAATCCTGAAACACTCGAAGAGGCTTATAAACTGGATCCTAGAGACATACAGGTTATCAAAAAAGGCTGTTGAAACCTCAAACTCAGAACTACTTTCCGTGAAAATTGACAGGGATGACAGCTACCAAACTCCCAATTTGATATGGGCAGCAAAGACAGGGCAAGAGGCCCTAGTCCGTATGCTACTAAATACAAACGTCGCAGTTGACGCGAAGCAAAATGGACTTACCGCCCTGCACTGGGCAACACGATATGCGCATGGCCGTGTGGCAGAAATGATAGCAGCACGGGCAGAGTGTGTCGATACGGTTGACGAGCTTGGATGCACTCCACTCCACTGGACTGCTCGCAATGGCCTAACAGACCTCACCACGATTCTTCTCGCGAAAGGAGCCGATCATAACGCCTTAGACAACGAAGGGATGAATCCTTTGGAGTGGGCAACACAAAATGAACATTTAGATATCTACGCTATTATTGCGAAGCTAGACGAGGAGGATGCGCCAGAGGAAACAGAATTGCACTCTGCGATAGAAGCGGGATCGCTCCACGAGGTCCTGCGACTGCTAAACTTGGGGGTTTCGCTTACAGTAAAGGACGACAAAGGAAGAACACCCCTCCACCTTGCAACAGGACTTAAGAACCGTCCAATTGTTGAAGCTCTACTCCAAGGAGGCGCAGATATGGAAGCGGCAGATCCTAATGGGCATACAGCATTACATTTGGCAGCTATGAATGATGATGCAGACCTAGTCAGCGTTCTAACATCCTCGATGGCAAATGTTGAAGCAGAGGACACGCTTATGAGGCGTCCCATACACCTAGCAGCACAAAACGGCTCGGAATTAATTGTCAATACCCTAATACAGTGTGGCACAATACCTCACTCGGTCGACAGCGAAGGCAACCTACCACTCCACCTTGCAACCGGACACGGCCACCACAAAGTGGCGAAGCAGTTGATAGATAAAGTGCCCAATGGATCATTATCGAGTTTAATAAACGCCCGAAACGCCCTCCAACTAACACCACTTCACCTCGCCGCAAACCAAAACATTGAAACGGTGACCGAGTTACTAACAGCCGGCGCGAACATCAACACCCCCGCCGGTCCCGAAAATGCCACCCCACCCATGCTCGCGGCGGAATCCGGAAAAGCCGACATCCTAGAAGTCCTGCTACATTACATGCCAACCCTATCAGACGCCCTCCTCTCCGACCTCCTAAAAACCGGCCTCGAGCACGGCCACGCAGAGGTAGTCAGCGTCCTGCAGGAACACGGCGCGCGCATTGAGCGGACGGCCTCAGGCAGCAACGCCATCTGGCAAGCCTTCAGATCTGGCAACCTCGAACTCTCAACGATCCTCTTGGCGAATGGCTTTGACGTGAACGCCATCGGGCCTCTCGGCATGACAGCACTGCACTTTGCGGCTGGAAACGACAACCCATCGATGGTGCTCCATCTGCTCGACAATGGAGCAGACACCGCAGTTGACGAGTGGGGTTGGACCCCGCTACATATCGCCTCCTCCGCCGGCCACGATAAGGTCGTTACCCTGCTGTTGCAACGTGGCGCGGATAAGGATGCCAGGGATGTGTATGAGTGGTTACCTGTTCATCTTGCCGCGGCCGCCGCGCACGACGCGGTCGTCAGGGTTTTGACTAACGGGACGATGGGGAGTCGTGATGTTAAGGATTATCCAATGGAGGAGAGAGCTGCTACTGTTCCGCCAGCGCCGGCAGCTAGCGAGCCAGAAGGGTTTGTGATCCGCGAGTTGATGGGTCCGTAGTCTGTGGTGTGTGGGTTCTGGTCTTTTCACGGGATTTGGTGTTTCTCCCTGGAGGAGGGCCGATAGGGAGTACATATTTGGTGGGTAGCGTAAGGAATTGTAACCTAGTACGTTATTTCGCTATGAGTGTTGATTAGACTATAGCTCTTTGACCCAGGCTTCGGGTTCTTTGTCTGAGAAAACTAAAGCGAGTGACCTTTTGTGATTATATTTCTCTCTGGGATCGGCTACTGAATCCTTATGCCAAGTTTTATCGTAAACCCTTGGTTGCTAGAGTGGCATACGGTAACTCGTCCTATTCTCGTAAAGTATCTTTTATTCGCCCATGTAGTTATAATATCACTGCTCGCCCATAGCACCTACGCGAAGGTTTCCAGCAATATACACCAGCGAGACAATTGTGAACTCTCATAAAATCATCCCCAAGAGGTTGGGGTTCCGAGCACATCTCAATGGTTTGGTAGAGCATATTTATGCACAGTTTACCCTTTATCCAGTCGCGTAGGTTAGAATTTAGCCTCTAATCAATTGAACATGTCCTGCCGCAGCTTAGATTCAGCTGCCGTATCGACCTGGGGTTTATTTATTGCCCTTTCTAGGCCAGTATTTAGACTTATCACACTGTGCTAACATGACATGGCACGACACACACATAATCTCGCCCTGGGTCCTTTACATCAGAAATACCTTCCCAGCTCTGCGGAGTAGACTTTTTTTCAATTTTCGCGATGGAGTCTTCGGGGAAACGAATGAAGGTCCGATGCTCAGCTACGGTGCGTGCAGTGCTTCTTTCAACCCAACCCAACCACTCTTTCAAGGTACCGCGCATTAAATTCACATTCACCCTATAGTACGATATATGATCTCTAGGTGTGGAGCAGGGCTCGAACCATGGATGGGCTAAACAGAGAGGCTAAAACCTACCCCCCCACTGATAGAATCTCGCCCAAAAACTCCAAAACCCATCATTTCCCACTAAACACGCTAACTTGAAAACTGGCTAAACTTGTTAGAACTCGAGTGACAGGAGATGAATAGCACCGGCCAAACTCTCCACCGTGCAAGCTCCCCTCCCCCCGAAAGCAAAGTGCGCGTGTTACTCGAGTACGGTACTCGAGTACCGTAGATGGTCAGAGAAGCAATGCATGTGGTGGTAGGCATGGATGATGCGCGGCATGGTTACACAGAAAAGGTACTGAGTCAGAGCAGGTGTTTTGTTTGGTTGCCTTGAATCATGCGGCTGTTACAAGAGTGCTCGTACTGTACCGGTGCCGTGCCTCACCTGGATTGTGTTGCGTTGTCAGTGCGGGGGCAAGTTGACGCGCGGTGGAGAAATTTGGCGAATCGGGGTGGCTTTTTTGGCTGGAGACTGGGAGGAGGAGCAGCGGGGGTGCTGTGCCTGTGCTTGTGAAGTCTGCTGGTGGTATCGAGGGGCTTCTGCGAGGGCGGTATGTTAGGAGTACCGTACTGGTACCGGTGCTGTATGGTGCAGTGCCTTAAAAGCTCCCTGAATCCATTGTTGATAGTCAGGCCCCCCAGCCTTCTCAATCATGCACACTGGGAAGGGAGAGTGTTTTCCGGACGGGGCATAGGCATAGCTTATTTAATCCGAGTCCGCCGGGGCTAATTGACTGGTGTTTGTGATTTTGTTAACCTGCTCTGTTAAGCTTGTTGCGGTTTGGCACAGCGGTTGCCCTTACGCAATCTGATGGACGAGTCCTTGCGGTACAACTCAGCATAGAAAGAGGGTACGGTTATTGGTATTACATGTGGATGTCAAGTCTTATATGTACTGAGCAGTTTTATCACCATGGATGATCTAATCTGATCAAAAACGAACGTCCACAGGATCTCACTCGCTTTTGTGCTTAGTCTCCCTTGTTAGTGCTGGTCTCTGCTACCCACAGTATTTGTGATCACATGCAACGCACAAACCTCACCTTACTTGCTTGCTGCCCTGAACCCCCCCCGCCCGGCAGAGCCCAGGCATCCCTGGAAAGCCGGGCGGAACGCAAGCAAGAAGGAAAAAAAGTAAAGAAAAAAGAAA
>Ga0307509_10000415_pt1 | contig 71819 bp, 68 predicted proteins | sample 10_EM_MG_FD_202245 | JGI IMG/M metagenome (GOLD analysis project Ga0307509, IMG submission 202245) | Populus trichocarpa ectomycorrhiza microbial communities from riparian zone in the Pacific Northwest, United States - 10_EM | ecosystem: Host-associated > Plants > Roots > Unclassified | place...
AACCCCACCGCGACTTCGACCACCTGTAAAAGATCGATGTCGAGTGAACGCTCGATGGCGATGCGCACGATACCTAACGCGGCCCGGCGCACACCGTACGGGTCGCGTGTACCGATCGGCTTCTGGCCGATGCAGAAAACGCCGGCGATCGTATCGAGTTTGTCCGCCAGCGCCACGGCTAGTCCGGTTTTGGTCACCGGCAATTCATCGCCTGAAAAACGCGGTCGGTATTGTTCTTCGAGCGCGGTAGCGACTTCGGCGTCTTCGCCATCATGCTGGGCGTAGTAGCGGCCCATCAGGCCCTGCAGCTCGGGAAACTCTCCGACCATCAAGGTCAGCAGATCGCACTTGCTCAACAGTGCCGCGCGCTCAGCCAATCGCGTTTCCCCGCCGATGACTTGTGCAATGCGCTGCGCAAGCGAAGCAACACGGACACTCTTGTCGAACTGCGAGCCGAGCTTGTTCTGAAACGTGACGGCCTTGAGTGCCTCGATGCGCGCATCCAATCGCTGCTTGCGATCGGTTTCCCAGAAGAACGCGGCGTCGGCGAGGCGCGGCCGCACGACGCGTTCGTTGCCGTCGCGCACCTTGTCCGGATCGCGACTCTGAATGTTGGCGACGGTGATGAACGAGTTCATCAACTTGCCGGCGGCATCGCGCACCGGGAAGTAACGCTGATGATCCTGCATCGTGGCGATCGGCACTTCCGCTGGAAGCTCCAGGAAACGTGCATCGAAGCGCCCTGCCAGAGGCACCGGCCATTCCACCAGCGCGGTCACTTCATCCAGCAGTGCCTCTTCGACCACCGCGGTGCCGCCGAGCGACGCGGCGATCTCGCTCACACCTTTGCGGATAAGCTCGCGGCGTTCGCTCACGTCGACGATCACGTGGCCCTTTTCGCGCAGCACCTCCACATACTTCGCCGGACTTGAAAGCGCGATGGCCTGCGGTGCATGGAAGCGATGTCCGCGAGTGTGTTTGCCGCTGCGGATGCCGAGGATTTCCGCTTCGACAACCGTGGAACCGAACAGCACTACGACCCAGTGCACCGGGCGAACGAACTCCTGTTCGCCCGCGCCCCAGCGCATACGCTTCGCAACCGGCAATGCGTTGAGCGAGCGGACGACGATATCGGGCAACAACGCCGCGGTCGCTTGTCCCTCCTTGACGCCCACGTACTGAAGCACGCGGCCCTTTGGACCGTCCGCCTGCTCGAGTGCTTCGATGGGAACGCCGCAGGATGCCGCGAATCCAAGCGAGGCTTTGGTGGGCTGGCCGCTCGAGTCGTACGCATTTGCGATCGACGGACCGAGTCGCTTGATCTCCTGATTCGGTTGACGATCGACGACATCGGCAATACGCACCGCCAAGCGTCGCGGCGTCGCGAACCACTGCACGTCACCGTGCTTCACGCCCACATCGACGAATCCTTGCGTTACGCCGCTGGCCAGCGCGCGCGCCAGCGTGAACAGCGATTTGGGCGGCAATTCTTCGGTGCCGATCTCAACCAGAAAATCTCGTTTGCTCATCGACTCAAGCTTCCACGGCAGCGCGAGTCAGCATCGGGAAGCCCAGCGCCTCGCGCGATTTGTAATAGGTTTCGGCGACGCGCTTCGCAAGCACGCGCACGCGCAGGATGTAGCGCTGGCGCTCTGTGACAGAAATGGCCTTACGCGCGTCGAGCAGGTTGAACGTGTGTGATGTCTTCAGCATCTGTTCGTAGGCTGGCAGCGCAAGGCCGCTTTCGAGCAGCGTGTTGCACGCGTTCTCGTGATCCTCGAAATGGCGGAACAACACGGCTGTATCGGCCAGCTCGAAGTTGTATTTGGATTGCTCGACTTCGTTCTGGTGATAGACGTCCCGATATGTCACGCGGCCGAACGGACCGTCCGACCACACGATGTCATAGATGCTTTCGACGCCCTGCAGGTACATTGCGAGGCGTTCGAGCCCGTAGGTGATTTCGCCCATCACCGGCCGGCAATCCAGACCACCGACCTGCTGGAAATACGTGAACTGCGTGACTTCCATGCCGTTCAGCCAGATCTCCCAGCCCAGCCCCCAAGCGCCAAGCGTAGGCGACTCCCAGTTGTCCTCGACTAGGCGGATATCGTGCGTGAGCAGGTCGAGCCCCAGCGAAGATAGGGAGCCCAGATACAGGTCGACGATGTCAGCCGGCGATGGCTTCAGCACGACCTGGAACTGATAGTAGTGCTGCAGCCGAAACGGGTTGTCACCGTAGCGCCCGTCGGTAGGCCGTCGCGAGGGCTGAACGTATGCGGCACTCCAGGGCTCGGGACCAAGCGCGCGCAGCAGCGTGGCGGTATGAAACGTCCCAGCGCCCATCTCCATGTCGTAAGGCTGCAGGATCACGCAGCCCTGTCGCGCCCAGTACGCCTGTAACGCAAAGATCAGATCCTGGAACGTCCGCGGAACGACAACGATAGGGGCGGCCATGCGAATCCTGATGGGTCGAGCGAAGCTGACTACGGTGTGCACCGCGAAAAGCGCGGGAGTATAGCTTGGGGCTATGCGTTATCCGCGTCGGGCGATGGCGCGCTGCACACACTGCATGCCGATCGGCCTGCCTTGTCGAAGTGCAAGCTAATTTCCGGCCGCACTATTATAGTGCGCCGGTTACGTCGATTTTACCGGCTTCCATGCTATTCCAATGAGTTGCGCCATGACGGTGCGATGGCATGGTTCCTGCAATTTCGCGAACCCAGACCCAATAAACCTCCAGCGTCGTTACGGCGAGCGACCTGAGGTCACCCAATCTTGCCGTTTACCGGAGGAGAGCTCATGACGACCCCCGCTGAAGTCCTCAGCATGCTGAAAGAAAAAGAAGTGCGCTTCGTGGATCTGCGCTTCACAGACACCCGCGGCAAGGAGCAGCACGTCACTGTCCCTGCGCACGTGATCGACAGCGGCTTTTTCGATGACGGCAAGATGTTCGACGGCTCCTCCATCGCGGGCTGGAAAGGCATCAACGAATCCGACATGGTGCTGATGCCGGATGCGAGCACGGCCATGATGGATCCGTTCTTCGAGGAGACCACCCTCATCATCCGTTGCGACGTGCTCGAACCTTCGACCATGCAGGGTTACGAACGCGATCCGCGCTCCATCGGCAAGCGCGCCGAAGCGTACCTGAAGGCTTCCGGCATCGGCGACAGCGCGCTGTTCGGCCCGGAAAACGAATTCTTCATTTTCGACGATGTCCGCTTCGGCACGACGATGTCGGGCTCGTTCTTCGACATCCAGTCGACCGAAGCCGCGTGGAGCTCGGGCAAGCAATACGAAGATGGCAACAAGGCGCACCGTCCCGGCATCAAGGGTGGCTATTTCCCCGTGCCGCCGGTGGATTCCTTCCAGGATCTGCGTTCGGCCATGTGTCTCGCGCTCGAAGAGATGGGCATGAAGGTCGAAGTGCACCATCACGAAGTTGCCACCGCGGGCCAGTGCGAAATCGGCGTCAACGCCAACACGCTGGTGAAGAAAGCGGATGAAGTGCAAAACCTGAAATACGCGATTCAAAACGTCGCGCACGCCTACGGCAAGACCGTCACCTTCATGCCGAAGCCGCTGGTCGGCGACAACGGCAGCGGTATGCACGTGCACCAGTCGATTCAGAAGGGCGGCAAGGCCGCGTTCGCCGGCGACAAGTACGCCGGGCTCTCGGATCTCGCGCTGTACTACATCGGCGGCATCATCAAGCACGCCAAGGCGATCAATGCGTTCACGAACGCCAGCACCAACAGCTACAAGCGCCTGGTGCCAGGCTTCGAAGCGCCGGTGATGCTCGCGTACTCCGCGCGCAATCGCTCCGCCTCGATTCGTATTCCATGGGTTTCAAACCCGAAGGGCCGGCGCATCGAAGTGCGCTTCCCGGATTCGACCGCGAATCCGTACCTGGCCTTCGCTGCGATGCTCATGGCAGGCCTCGACGGCATTCAGAACAAGATCCACCCGGGCGAAGCCGCGGACAAGGATTTGTATGACCTGCCGCCGGAAGAAGCCAAGAACATTCCAGAGGTCTGCTACTCGCTGGAGCAGGCGCTGAATGCGCTGGATACGGATCGCGGCTTCCTCAAAGCGGGCGGCGTGTTCACGGACGACGTGATCGATGCCTACATCGCTCTGAAGATGACGGAAGTGACCAAGGTGCGTATGTCCACGCATCCGTTGGAGTTTGAGTTGTACTACAGCGTCTGATGAAGACAGGCGCCGGACCAGTCGAGGTCCGGCGCCTCTCCAGACGCCGTAGCCTCGGTGACGGCGTTCACACTACGCCGCCATCGCTTTTGTAAGGCCGAAGCGAAGCGGATATGCTCTGTCCTCATGCGTACCACACTTTTGCTGCTCGCCTTGCTCGCGACGCCTGCGCTTGCGAGCCAGACGGTGTGGAAGTGGACGGACGAGAAAGGAGTGACGCACTACTCCGATCGTTCAGTGCCGGGTGCGACGCCGATGGTGTTAGGCAGGGGCAACGCTGCATCTTCCGCGGCAACGTCGAACTCTTCCGCCACCGCGCCAGCGCAGCCTCAAGTCAATGCAGGCCCGGCCTACACCGATTTCGAGATCTGGCAGCCGGCGAACGAGGAAGTCCTCATCAACACGGCCGGCCTCGTGACAGTGAACATTCGCCTCACTCCGTCCCTGCAATCCGCGCATTCGGTATTTTTGTATCTGGACGGTCGGCTGGTCGACGGCTTTCCGGGGAACACGCTTTCGTTCGAGTTGAAAGAAGTGTCCCGGGGTCTGCACACGCTGCTCGCCGTGGTCGTCGACACGAGCGGCCAGAGAGTGCAGGAGACGCCGATGCTGCGCTTCACCGTGCGGCAGGAATCGATTGCGCAGCCTCCTGTCGGTCCCGGCTTGCGGCCGCCGCCGAAGCCGACGCGCCAGGGCGGCGCTTCAGCGAAGCTGCCAAGTTCGCAGCCCACTTACGCCGCGCTGAATGCAGTGCCGGCGCCGATCGATCCGGTCACGAACAAGCGAGTCGTTGCCAAACCTGCTCCCGCTCCCGCCGGTCCTCGCCAGGGCAACTAGCCGGGCAGTCAACTCGTTCGAAGGTTCATCGTCCGGCGCGCAACGCGTCGGCGTTCATCTATTCAGTTCCGATGGCTGGGTAGAACGACGCCATGGCAGCCCACTTCTCCACGCTCGCCGGCGGCGCCAGAACTGACACGGATCGCATCCTCGACAGTCTCAGCACCAGCGTGCTCGTCGTCGATCGCGCGCAATGTCTGCTCTACATCAACGTCGCTGCGGAAACGTTGTTCGGCGTCAGCCGCAACCAAGTGCTTGGCCACCCTTTCGCCGAATTGCTGGCGGATGCTTCGGGTATCAATGCAGTGGTCGAACGTGCGATCAAGACCTGGCGCCCGTTCTCGCGCCGCGAATTGACGCTGCGTCCCGCGTATGGCGACGGCGAATTGGTTGTCGATTGCACGGTCGCTCCGTACGACGAAGCCAGTGCCCCGTCCGCAGTGCTGATCGAAATCAGCGACGGCACGCAGCATCAGCGGATCACTCGCGAAACCGCGCTGATCACGCAGGTCGGCGGCAGCCGCGCGATGATTCGCCAGCTCGCACACGAGATCAAGAACCCTCTAGGCGGATTGCGCGGCGCTGCGCAGTTGCTGGCGCGCCAGCTCGCCGACGCGTCGATGCGCGAATACACCTCGGTCATCATCAGCGAAGCGGATCGGCTAGTGGGGCTCGTGGATGCGCTGCTCGGCCCCGGGCATGCGCCGCGCAAGGAAGCGGTGAACATCCACGAACTGTTGCAGCACGTCGGCCACCTGCTCGCCGCCGATGCGCAGCCCGGTGTGACGATAGAGCGTGATTACGACCCCAGCCTGCCGCCGCTGTACATCGATCGCAACCTCATCATCCAGGCCATGTTGAATCTCGGCCGCAATGCCATGCAGGCCCTCGCTGCGAACGCGACGCCCGGCGGCCGCATCATCCTGCGTACGCGCGCGCTGACGAACGTCAGCATCGGCGCGCGGCGCCATCGGCTCGTCGCGAGCGTGCAGTTCGAAGATAGCGGCATCGGCGTGCCGGAGCAGCTGCGCGACACCTTGTTCTATCCCCTCGTGACCGGGCGCGCCGACGGCACCGGACTCGGTCTTGCACTGGCGCAGGATCTCGTTAGCCGCCACGACGGCCTGATCGAATTTGAAAGCCGCCCCGGTCAAACCGTTTTCACAATCCTGCTGCCATTCCATGTTACAGACACCGATAAAGCCTCTTAACGTCTGGCTCGTCGACGACGATGCCTCCATCCGCTGGGTGCTCGAGCGAGCGCTGCGCCAAGGCGGCATGATGCCGACGGCGTTCGACCACGCCGACACCGCGCTCGCCGCGTTGCGCCGCGACCGGCCCGACGTGCTCATCACCGACATACGCATGCCCGGCCGCAGCGGCCTGGAACTGCTCACAGAGATTCGCGCCAATCAGCCTGAGCTGCCGGTCATCGTCATGACCGCGCATTCGGACCTGGACAGCGCGGTCGCGGCCTATCAGGGCGGTGCGTTCGAATACCTGCCGAAACCTTTCGACATCGATCAGGCCGTCGACCTGGTGCGCCGCGCGGCACAACAACGCGAACGCGTCGAGGAAGTGATCAGCGAATCGCGCCGCATCCCCGAGATGCTCGGCCAGGCGCCGGCCATGCAGGAAGTTTTTCGCGCCATCGGCCGGCTGTCGCGGTCGAGCATGACGGTGTTGATCACCGGCGAATCCGGCACGGGCAAGGAACTGGTGGCACGCGCACTGCATCGCCATAGCCCGCGCGCCAACAAAGCGTTCATCGCCTTGAACACGTCCGCGTTCACGGCCGACCTGCTCGAATCCGAATTGTTCGGCCATGAAAAAGGCTCGTTCACCGGCGCCGATCATCTGCGCCGCGGCCGCTTCGAACAAGCCGACGGCGGCACGCTGTTTCTCGATGAGATCGGCGACATGTCGCCGCAATTGCAGACACGGTTGCTGCGCGTGCTTGCCGAAGGCGAGTTCTATCGTGTCGGTGGCCAGGTGCCGGTGCGCGTCGACGTGCGCGTCATCGCAGCAACGCACCAAGACCTGGAAGAACGCGTCAAGCAGAGCTTGTTCCGCGAAGACTTGCTGCATCGCCTGAACGTCATCCGTATCGAAGTGCCGCCGCTGCGCTCGCGCCGCGAAGACATTCCCGAACTGCTGCTGCACTACCTTGACGCTGCAGGCACCGAACTCGGAGTCGAGCCGAAGGTGCTGACACCTGAAGCGGCCGCGGCGCTCTCTGGTTTCGAATGGCAGGGCAACGTGCGGCAACTGGTGAATGCGTGCCGCCGGCTGACGGTCACAGCTCCCGGCCGCGAAATCAAAGCCGAAGATATTCCGCCGGACCTCGGCGGCGTGCCCGGTCCTGCGAAGCTGCAAGACGAATGGACGCGGCAACTGACGAACTGGGCCGAGAAACGCCTGTCGTCAGGCGATACACCGTTGCTGGACGACGCGATGCCGGAGTTCGAACGCACTCTGATCCGCGCGGCGCTGCGCAAAGCAGAAGGCGGACGCCAGGAAGCGGCGCGCTTGCTCGGCTGGGGACGCAACACGCTGACACGCAAGCTCAAAGAGCTGGCGATGGATGACGAATAGCTGCTAGCGGCCCCCCATCCATTGCCTTCCCCCGTCGAACGGGGGAAGGGGAGTTGGTCGAAACCTTTATAAAGGGCCTGCCGCAACTTCAATGCCTGCGCTTGAGCGCTTGTGCCGTGGGCGAGCGCAATCGGGTTTACGGTAATCCGGTTAATATCGCGCGCGCATGTTCAACGTCGTTCTCTACCAGCCCGAAATCCCGCCGAACACCGGCAATGCCATCCGCTTGTGCGCCAATGCGGGAGCGCACTTGCATCTGGTGAAGCCGCTGGGATTCGAATTGAGCGAGAAGGCGGTGCGCCGCGCCGGCATGGATTACGCCGAGCTGGCCGACGTGCGCATCTGGGACACGCTGGAGGAATGCCTGGCGAAGCTGAATCCGCCGCGGTGGTTCGCGATGTCGACGCGCGGTACGACACGTCACGATGAACCTAGATTCGCTGCGGGCGACACTTTCGTATTCGGCCCGGAGACTCGCGGATTGCCGCAAGCCGTGCTGGATTCGTGCGCGGCGGCGCAGCGCCTGCGCATTCCCATGCAACCGGGAAATCGCAGCATCAATTTATCCAACTCGGTGGCGATCGTGGTCTACGAAGCCTGGCGGCAGCAAGGCTTCGCCAACAGTTCTATTGCGACTCGGGCTTCAGCGCCCGGCTCATCAATTCTTTGACCGCCACCTTCGGCGCCACGCCTTCGTGCACCACGCGATACAGTTGTTCGCAGATGGGCATTTCGACGTTCGCATGCTTGGCGACGTCGCGTACCGCGCGTGCGGCCAGCACGCCCTCCACTACCTGACCGATGGTTTTCTGCGCTGCCTCGACGCCTTCGCCTGCCGCGAGCGCCAGTCCGAAGCGGCGGTTGCGCGATTGATTGTCGGTGCAGGTCAGCACCAGGTCGCCGAGGCCCGCCAGTCCCATGAAAGTTTCCCGTTGCGCGCCGAGCGCAACGCCGAGCCGCGTCATTTCGACCAGACCGCGCGTGATCAGCGCGATGCGAGTGTTCGCGCCAAACCCCAAGCCGTCCGAAAGACCGGCGCCGATGGCCATGACGTTCTTGATCGCGCCGCCGATTTCGACGCCGATGACGTCCTGCGAGGTGTACGCGCGGAAGTTGGTTCCTGAAATTTTCTGCGCCAGCTCTTTCGCGAAGACTTGGTCGCTGGCTGCGACCGTCATCGCAGTCGGCAATCCGGCGCCGACTTCACGCGCGAAGGTCGGACCGGAAATCACCGCGGTAGGCACATTCGCACCCAGCACCTGTTCGGCCACTTGATGCGGCAAGAGTCCCGTCGACAGTTCGAATCCTTTTGTGGCCCACGCCAGGCGCATGGGGCCGCCGCTGCGTTCCTTGGCGATGTCTTGCAGCATGCCCCGCAGCGCATGGCTCGGCACTGCGATCAGTACGTCGCGGCTGGATTGCAGTGCGAGAGCGAGATCGGGTTCGATCGCGAGTGCGCCGGGAAAAACGGCGTCGGGCAGGTAGCGCCGATTGCGCCGCTCGCGCGCCAACTCGTCCAGGTGCGCCCGGTCGCGCCCCCACAATATTGTCGGGCCGCCGGTGCGGGCGAATTGGATGGCCAGCGCCGTGCCCCACGAGCCGGCGCCGAGCACAGCACAGATGGGAGTTGCGGGCATGTAGCTTCAGGCCGCGCTGCCGCAGCTGATGGTGCTGGTCAGTTCACCGAAGTGGCGGGCGACTGTGGCTGTTGTTGCTGCGCCTGCGCGGCGGCCTGGTTGAACAGCGCTTCGAAGTTCACTGGCGGCAGCAGGAACGGCGGAAACCCACCCTTGGTCAGCAGGTCGGAAATCACCTGGCGTGCGTACGGCAGCAGGTAATTCGGGCAGAAAATTCCGAGCAGGCGTTGCATGTCCTGCGCGGGCACGTTGCGGATGCCGAAGGCGCCGGCCTGCTGCAGCTCGACGAGCCACACGGTTTTTTCAGCGGCCTGCGCTTCGACACGTACCGTCAGAACCACTTCCTTGAGGTCGCCGCCCATGTCGCTGACATTGGTGTTGAGATTCAGGTTGATGGTCGGATTCGGCGCATTGGCCGCGACGCGCGGTCCCGCCGGTGCTTCGAACGACACGTCTTTCACATACACCGCCTGCGGCGCGAACTGCGGCGCGTTTGGATCGGCGTTCTGGCCATTCGCTGCGGGAACTTCGTCAACCATGATCGTATCCTTGCGTCGTATTTTTAAAGAGTCGTTCGAGTCCAGACTGATGATGGGCGCGTTGGGTTGCCGGATCGTGTCGACGCCGCTCAACCCTCGGTCTTGACGTCGTTCTTGAGATTGAGCAACTTGTCCAGCTCGCCGGTGCGGTCCAGCGCGGCGAGTTCGTCGTAGCCGCCCACATGGCGCTCGTCGATGAAAATCTGCGGCACTGTGCGCCGCCCACCACTGCGCTTGAGCATTTTTTCGCGCTCGCCCGCATCCTCGTCGACCTTGATCTCCTGGATGTCGACACCTTTGCGTTCGAGTAAGCCGCGGGCACGCTGGCAGAAGCCGCAGAAGGCGGTGGAATACATCACGACGTTCGGTGCAGTGCTCATGTCGGTGACCTTGCTACTTGGCGGTGGCGGCGCCCTTGATCAGCGGCAGATTTTCCTGCCGCCAACTACGCAGGCCGCCGCGCAGCGTGGCGACCTTGCTGAACCCCTTTGCGCGCAACGCCTTGGCTGCGCTGGCCGAGGCAAAGCCACTTTCGCAGCAGACGACCACCGGTTTCTCCTTGTACTTCTTCAACGTTTCCGCCCGCTCTGCCACTTCGCCCGCAGGCATGCTGCGAGAATCGATGATATGGCCGGCTTCGTACTCTTTGGCGTCGCGCACGTCCAGAATCAAGGCCCCGGCGTTGGCGAGGCGCACCGCGTCGGTCGCGCCGATCAGGGTCGACCCCTTGGCGCGCTCGCGGATCTCGATAACGATGGCAAGAACAGCGAGAATCGCGACCGCTGCGATCAGTAATGGATGGTGAGTGGTGTATTCGAGAAGACGATTCATGGCATCAGGGGTTCCGCAGGCGGATTCGGACGGCCCGGACGCTCGGTGCCGGCCCGCCCAAAAAGGGCGCAAAGTATAACAGCCCGTGTCATGACAATGCTTGCAGCCCGAGTCTGGATGAAACGCGTCGCCGTGGTGGCTATTTCGGCCTGCCTTGGCGCCGTCGCCGTACATGCCGCTGCGGGCGCCGCCCCCGACCCCAAGAGCGTCGACGCCAAGGAAGCCGAGCTCAAGCAGGTGCGCACGCGCATCGAATCCATCCGCAAGAACATCATCGCCGACGCCGAGCGACGCGATTCCCTGGCCGCCTCGCTCAAGGATGCCGAGCTGGAAATCCAGTCCGCCCGTGAGCGCCTTTCCGACATCCGGGCGCAGCGCACCGCGGCGGAGGCAAAACTGCGCGACCTGCAAGCCGAGAAGGCCGACACCGAGAAGAAGATCGCGGACGAGCGCGATGCGCTGGCCGGCGAGCTGCGCGTGGCCTACATGAACGGCCGGCAAGAACAGATCAAGCTGCTGCTGAACCAGGGCACCCCTGGGCAATTGGGCCGCGTGATGGCGTACTACGGCTATTTCGGGCAGGCGCGTGCCGAGCGCATCACCGCCATCGGCGAACATCTTGCGCACCTGGATCTATTGGCCGAATTCATTGCAGCCGAGGCCGAACGGCTGCAGAGCATCGAAGCCAGCAACGCCGACCAGGTGCAATCGCTGGCGACGGCGCGCGACCGCCGCAAGACCACGTTGGCGCAGGTGCAATCGAAGATCAAAACCCGCAACGACGAGCTGGCGGTGCTGGAGCGCGACGCGCGTTCGCTGGAGAAGCTGGTCGAGCAGTTGCGCCGCGCCATCGAAGAGTTTCCTGAGTTGGCCGAACAGCCGTTTCAACGCGTGAAGGGCAAGCTGCCGTGGCCGGTGAAGGGCAAGCTGCTAGCGCGCTTCGGACAGCTGCGCGCGGGCGGGCCACTTAAATGGCAGGGCCTGGTGATCGGCGCGGATCGCGGCACGCAGGTGCGCGCGCCGTTTTACGGGCGCGTTGTGTATGCCGACTGGTTGCCCGGCCTCGGGCTGCTGATCGTGCTCGATCACGGCGGCGGCTACATGACCCTGTACGGGCATAACGAGCAGCTCTATCGGCGCGTCGGCGATCGTGTCGCCCCCGGCGATCCGCTTTCCGCGGTCGGCGATGCGGCGGGATTCGGCCGTAGCGGCCTGTACCTGGAGATTCGAAACGGCCGCGCGACCGTCGACCCGTCGGTGTGGCTCGCCAAACCGTGACGTGATTCACGCTCGATCCGCGCAGCCCCGCGCTGTGCCGTTTCGGACCACGCCATTCCCTGATATATGCCGCCATTCGCGCGGCTTACCCAAAACTGCGGCCCGTTTCGCGGAACCCCAGGCCATCGCGCCGGATGATCGGGGCTCAAATTTGGGGATATTTTGCCCGTCTCGGGTGGGAAGCAAGTTCAAGATGGCGACGCCACTGGATAACGAGGACACGATCGACGCGCAGTCGCTTTCCACCTCGCTGGACCCGTACGGACAGCTCATCAAGATGCTCATGCCGCGCGCGCTGTGCATCGCGATCTACGATCCGATGGGAATGCCGCTGTGGCTGTCGGACGGGTGCGATGGCCCGGACTTGCAGCAACTCGTCGAAGAAGGCCTCAACTCCGCGCGCGCCGGCGATCCCGATCCCGACGAACGCGACGGCTTCGCGCGCTCCTGGGACGGTGACACGGCGTACGTCTTCATCCTGCGCGACGGCGCGCAATTGCTCGGCGCAGTCGCCATTTCGTCGCGCGACTCCAGCAGCGGTTCGCGGCCCTTCTCGCTGATGCAGGGCTTGCTGCGCCCGGCGCTGCAGGTGCTGGGCCGCGAACTGGCGAATCAGTGCAACATCGGCGACCTGCAGAAGAATCTCCATGCGCGCGCCGGCGACTACGCATTGCTGCTGAACGCGACCGGCGCCGGCGATGAAGTCGACGGCGATGACTTCGGCCGGCTGTTGCAGAACTGTGTTTCGAGCCTGGAGTGCACGCTCGGGGCGCTGTTGATTCCCGACAAGAAAATCCTGCTGTCGTTCTCGGCGAAGGCCGCGGATCGCCGCGCCGACAGCGAACTGCTGGATCGCATGCAGCGCCACCTGCTTGCCTGGGCACAGGTGCAGCGTCGCACGCTGACCTTGAACAAAGCGCCGGCGAGCGGTCCGCTTGCTGCGATTGCGCACAAGATCGTGGCGTGCCCGATCCAGCTCGGCGCACAGCCCGCTATCGGTGTGCTCGCACTGTTCAGACCGATGTCCGCCAGCGATTTCGACATGCGCCAGGTGCGCATCGTGGAGATGCTGGCGCGCCGCACTGCCTATGTTTTGCAGAGTGCCTACGATTCGGCGACGGGATTGCTCACGCACTCCGCCTTTGAACATCGTGCGCTCGCTGTGCTTGGCAGCGGCGCGCTCACCGGCCATCGCTGCGTCGCGTACGGTGATGTCGATCGCATGCATGCGGTCAACGAAAACTACGGCATGCACGTCGGTGACGCCTTGCTCGAACTCATTGCAGCGACGATTCGCACGACGCTGCCCGAAGGCATTCTGGGTTCGCACATCTGCGGCGATCGTTTCGCGCTGTTTTTCCCCGAGGCCACGCTCGAAGACGCCGAGCGGTTCGTCGCCGAACTGCGCCGGAAGATCGCCGCCATCGAGTTCAGCCACGAAGGTCAGCGCATCGATGCGTCGATGAGCTTCGGCCTCGCTGCGATTCCGGCCACGAAGCTGCCGCTGTCACATGCGCTCGCCGCCGCCGAAGTGGCGTGCAAGGCAGCGAAGGATCACGGCCGCGGCCGCGCTGAGGTCTATGCGCCGCCGCAGGCTCCGCTTGCGCACAGCATCAATGACGAGGATGAGGTCGAGAGCGAGGAGGTGCCGAGCGATGGCATCGAAGTGATCGAAAGCGGCGTGAGCGACGAGCAGGAACCCGTACAGGTGAACCTGACTCAGCCGCGCTACGACGATGATGAAATCGTCGCTAACATCCGCCATGCCATCGCCGCCGACCGCTTTCGCATGGAAGCACAGCCCGTGATGCATCTCGATTCGGCCGCTCCGCCGCGACGCTTCGAGCTGCTGCTGCGCATGATCGATTCGGCCGGCGAGAGCGTGGCGCCCGAAAAATTTCTCAACGCGGCCGAACGGCACTGCATGGCGACGGACATCGATCGCTGGGTCGTGCAATACGCGTTGGAGATATTGTCTTCCGTCGCGCCGGCGCTGCAGAATCTCGGCGCGCATTTCGCGATCAATCTGTCCGGACAGTCGGTCGTCGATGAGCATTTCCCGGCGTTCCTGCATGCCAAATTGCGCGAGTACGAGCTGCCGCCGAGCCTGTTGTCATTCGAGATCGCGGAAACCGCCGCGGTGGCCAACATCGTGCGCGCCGAAACGCTGATTCGCCGTTTGCAGGATTTGGGTCACGAAATCGTGCTCGACGATTTTGGACGCGGCCTGTCGTCGCTTGCATACCTCAAATCGTTGCCGGTTTCCGGCCTGAAGATCGACGGTGCACTGGTGCGCGACCTGGCGGTCAGTTCGCGCCCGAAGGACGCGATAAACGCCATCGTCCAGCTCGCACGCGCGTCCAATCTCAAGACGACTGCGAAGTGCGTGGAAAGCGAGGCCATTCTGGCGGCGGTCACCCGGCTCGACCTGGACTACGGCCAGGGCTTTGCGATCGGCCGGCCGCGCTCGCTCGAGGTGGTGCTGCAGGAGTTGTTGCGCGGAGCAGGCGTGCCGCGTGTTTCAGGGTCGCCGATGATGTCGCGGCTCGTGGGATGAGTAACGAGGCAATGTCATGCGAGCCGGGGCCATGCGACCCGGGATCACGCGACGGTCTGACCGGATGAACCGGCGCGGTAATCAGGGATCGCCGGGGCTGGCGGGCCGCATTGGCCGGGTAGCCGCGGCTGTACTATTCTGGTGGGGTGATGACATTGAATCCAGGCAAGACATTCCGATGACCCGAGCATTGCGGCCACTTCGATTCGTGCTGATCCTTGCGATCGGCGCGCTGCTGGGCATGGGATTGTCGGTCGGCCGCACCGTGCAGGCGGAGCGCGAGGTCGACGCTAGGCCGGCGCAACCTGTCGAGTCGCCCAACGAGCAAGCGCGCTTGGACCGCGTGGTGCCCTGGCAGGATGCTCGCCTGCTCGCGGAGGTCTTGGAACGCGTGCGCGATCAATACGTCGACCGCATTTCCGACCAGGAACTCATCGAAGCGGCGATTCGCGGCCTGGTCGCCGACCTGGACCCGCACTCCGCGTATCTCGATCCGCAGGAGTTCGACGAAATCCGCATCACCACGACGGGCGAGTATTCGGGCGTGGGCATCGAAGTCGCGCTGGAGCAAGGCGCGGTGAAGGTCGTGATGCCGATGGAAGACGGCCCCGCCGCGCGCGCCGGCATTCTTCCCGGCGACACCATTCTCGCGGTCGACGACGTGCCGGTGGACGTAGAGAATCTCAACGACGCCATCGATCGCATGCGCGGCAAGCCCGGCTCGGCCGTCAAGATGACGCTGGCGCGTGCGCAAGCGCCGCAGCCGCTGACGTTCACCTTGGCGCGCGCCAGTGTGCAGGTGCACAGCGTGAAGAAGGAATTGCTGGAGCCCGGCATGGGCTACGTGCGCATTTCCCAATTCAGCGAAACCACGACGCCGGATCTGCAGAAGGCTATTGCCGCGCTGGGCAAGGAAAACAAAGGTGCGCTGCGCGGCCTGGTGCTCGATCTGCGCAACAATCCGGGCGGCGTGCTCGAAGCCGCGGTCGGCGTCTCGGATGTGTTTCTCGACGCTGGCGTGATCGTGTCGGCGAGCGGCCGCACCGCGGATGCGCGCTTCGAAATGGATGCGCAGCCCGGTGACGAACTCAACGGCGCGCCCATCGTCGTGCTGGTGAACGGCGGCTCCGCCTCCGCATCGGAAATCGTCGCGGGCGCGCTCAAGGATCACCACCGTGCAACCATCGTCGGGCGGCAGACCTATGGCAAAGGTTCAGTGCAGACGGTGATGCCGCTGTCCGACGGCCACGCGATCAAGCTTACGACGTCGCGCTACTTCACGCCGTCGGGTGCGTCCATTCACAAAACCGGCATCACGCCGGACGTCGTCATCGACACCAAGGACATCGAGGCGCACAACAAGGTCGACGCGCCCGAAATCATGGGCAAGCTCGCGGCGGATTACGAGCTGCGTGAGGCTCTGGACGTATTGAAAGGCCACACCGCGATAGCTGCGCCGGCCGTTGCCACCGGCGTCTCCAGCGCGGCACGCCCCATCCGTCAAAGCCGCTTGCCCTGATCCTGCATGCGCGCTGCGAACACAGCGGCCAACGCGACGCCTGGTTTCGCGATCCAGGCGGTGTTGTGGCTCGAGGTCGTCGCGCTCGTCACCGGTGCGCTGCAATTCGCCTTCTCACCCAACACCGTTCAACAGCCGCTGCTTGCGGTGATCGCGCTCGCGCTGTTGACGGCGAGCATTCCGCTGGTGCGCATCGTGCCGTTCCTGCAGCACCCAGCCTCGCGGCAGCATGGGGTCGGCATCGTTGCGCTGACTCTTTGCATCACGCTGCTGGCCGCGGCCACCGGCGGTGCGCATAGTGCGCTCGTCACGCTGTACCTGATTCCGCTTGCCGTAGTTGCCCTCGCCTTCGGCCGCTGGTGGCTGGTCGCGTTGCTCGCCGTCGTCATCGCATTGCTGGGGTTCGGCTTGGGCGCGCTGACGCCGGGCGTGAATATTCGGGACCACGAATTCAGCGTGCTGCTGTTGAGCAAGCTCGCACCGGGCGTGGCGATATCAGTGGTGCTCGGCGCGCTGATCGAAAGAATGCAAAGCGCCGTGCAGCGCATCAGCGATCTCGCGTCCAGCGATCACCTGACCGGCTTGCTCAATCTGCGGGCGTTCGAGGAAGTGCTGCAGCAGGAGCATCGCAAGGCCGAACGGTTCGGCCGGCCCTACACGCTCGTCGTGGTCGATGTGGACAATCTCGGTCAGGTCAACGAAACGCTCGGCCATGAGGCGGGCAGCCAGGTGATCGTGTCGGTCGCGGCGGCGATCTCACGATCCATTCGCGCATCCGATGTCGCCGGGCGATTGGGCGGCGACGATTTCGTCGTGCTGTTGTCCGAAGCGGATGGCGCGACCGGCACGGCGATCGCCCAGCGCATTCGCAACAACGTTTATGCCGGCACGGTGTCGGTCGCGAATCGCCTGATTCGCGCCAATGCCAGCCTCGGCATCGCGACGTTTCCCGAAGATCACCTGTTTCCGAAAGAGCTGATGATTCTCGCCGACCAGCGCATGCAGCAGGATCGGGAGCTGCGTCGCCCGCCTGCCTAATCCTGTCAACGGAGAGTCAGGCAGCGCCGATGGCGATGGCGCGGATCGCCCAGATCAGGATGCCGATGAGCAGCAGCAACATCGGGATGCTCGAAAGGGCGAACCCCAGCGAGCGCTTGCTGGGATGGCTGATGTAGCCGATCGCATAGACAGCGCGCCCGATGATGAACACCACGCCCAGCGCCGCGGCCCAGATCGGGCTCACGTAAAGCGCGAATATCCACAACGCCGGCAGGAACATCACGAGCTGCTCAAGCGTGTTCATCTGCACGCGGAAGTAGCGATCGAAGATTTCGTGGCCTGACATGGCCGGCGCCGGAATTTTGAACCGCCCGCGCGCTTTGCCGACCATGATGCCGAACCAGAGGAATTCGATCAGGGCGAGAACGGTAACGATGGCGACGTACGGCATGGTGGCTCCGCTGCGATGGTTCGCAAGCCTAGCTCAAAGTGGGTGCGAACGCGACGCAGGTTGGCGATGCCAGTACACTGACCGGACGTTTTTGCGGAGGTGTGAGATGACAGGGTTCGTGCTGCGAATTGCCATGGTCGCGCTGGGCTTGTGGCTGGCGACGAGAATTTTCAGCGGCCTGCATTTCGACAGCGCCGGCACGCTGCTCGCCGCCGCCCTGCTGCTCGGGCTGATCAACGCCGTGATTCGCCCCATCGCCGTCATCCTGACGTTGCCGCTGACGCTGGTGACGCTCGGCCTGTTCCTGCCGGTCATCAACGCCGCCATGCTCGGCCTCGTCGCACTGCTGCTGCGCGGCTTTCGGATCGACAGCTTCTGGACGGCCGTCGGCGCGTCGCTGATAGTGAGCGTCACGTCGTGGATCGCGTCGGGGCTGATCGGCAGCAACGGCAAGTTCGAGGTGATGGTGAAGCGGAAGTAACCGGCGACTGGCCGATCAAGCCGCTTCCCGCGCGCCTTTCACCGCAACGCGATATAGCAAGTAGCCGATTGCGGCGAAGATCACCAGCCCCACCGCCTTGCCGAATTGAAAGTCGGCCGGCAGCGCGAGTGCGTCGGCGCTGCCTTTGACCACGATGGGAATAGCGATGAGGATGCCCATCAGCGCCTCGCCGGTGATCAGTCCCGCCGAGAACAGCACGCCTTTACGATGCAGCTTGTCGTCCGGTTCGCCGGTCTTGTTCGCCGTGCCGTGCGCGCCGGAGACTCGTTCGACGATGTGCGTGAGCAGGCCGCCGATGAATATGGGCACGGTGAGGTCCAGCGGCAGATAGATACCGACCGCGGCGGCGAGCACGGGCGCGCGGAAACTCGCGCCGCGCTTCTTCAGGATTTCATCGAACGCGATGATGGCCGCGCCGATCGCCGCCCCCGTCCAGATCATGCCCCACGGCAATTCGCCGCCGAACATTCCCTTGGCTACTGACGCCATCAGCGTGGCTTGCGGCGCGAGCAGCGGATTCGGATGCGCGGCCGTCGGTTCGCCGATGCCATACGCGCGCGCCAGCAGATTCAGCACCGGCGCCATCACCAGTGCGCAGGAGATCGCGCCGATGGCGAGCATCACCTGTTGCCGCCATGGCGTCGCGCCGATCATGTAGCCGCACTTCAGATCCTGCAGGTTGTCGCCGGCGACGGCAGCGGCGCAGCACACCACCGCGCCGATCATCACGGCCGCGACCGGACCGAGCGGTGCGCTGCGGCCCATCAGCATCATGAGTACCAGCGAGGCAAACAGAATCGTGCCGATGGTGATGCCGGACACGGGATTGTTCGACGACCCCACCAGGCCGGCCATGTATGCCGACACCGAGCTGAACAGGAAGCCCGCGACGATCATGATCAGCGTCATCGGGATGCTGACCGTGAAGTCGCGCACGATGGCGTGATACAGCCCGGCGAGGGGCAGAGTGAACACCACCAGGCCGATCAGCACGCCCTTCATCGGCAAATCCTGTTCGGTGTGCGCGACGATTTTTGCGGCGCCCGCGCGAGTCGCCGCCAATCCGCTGCGTACTCCGGACAGCAGCGAACTGCGCAACGAGATCAGCGTCCAGATGCCGCCGACGAGCATGGCGCCGACGCCGAGATAACGAATCTGCTTCGACCAGATGAGCCCCGCGGCGTCTTCGGCGCCCATGCCGATGAGACGCGCGGCGAGCGCCGGATCGGTATCGGCGAAGAAAGTGCTGTAGATAGGGATGGCGATGTTCCACGACAGTAGGCCGCCGGCCACGACGACGATGCCGATGTTGAGGCCGACGATGTAGCCCACGCCGAGCAAGGCCGGCGACAGGTTCGTGCCCATGTAGCCGATGGTCTTGCCGAAGTAGGCTGCCACAGCGGCGCTATCCGGAATCAGCCGCAGGCCGCTTGCGGCGAGCAGCTTCGCCACGCCACCCAACGTGGCCGCGCCCGCGAGCACCTTGATGCCTTGCGCCGGATTCTCGCCCGCCTTCAACACTTCCGCCGCCGCCTTGCCTTCGGGAAAGGCGAGCTGCTGGTCGACGATCAGCGAACGCCGCAGCGGCACGGAGAACAGCACGCCGAGCACACCGCCCAAGCCCGCTATAGCCAGCACCCACGAGTATTTGAAGTCATCCCAATAGCCGAGGATCACCAGCGCCGGGAGCGTGAAGATCACGCCCGCCGCAATGGATGAGCCCGCCGATGCGCCGGTCTGCACGATATTGTTTTCGAGAATTCCGCCGCCGCCGAGCACCCGCAACACGGCCATCGACACCACCGCCGCGGGAATGGCGGAAGCGATCGTCAGGCCAGCGAACAGGCCGAGGTAAGTGTTCGCGGCCGCCAGGATCATCGCGAGAATGATGGACAGAAGCACGGCGCGAAACGTGAGCTGGGCGGCGGGAGCCGCGGCAGGAGAAGTTGGCGTCATTGTATTTGTTACCCAGTTACCAGCCGCAAGTCTTGCCTTGATTCTGTTCCTGCAGCCACTGCAGCAGCGGCGCGAAATATTCGATGATGGCCGCGGCGTCAGCCTGACGTTTGCCGGTCAGTTTCTCAAGCGTGTCCTGCCAAGGCTGGCTCTGGCCCAGCGCCAGCATTGCGCGCAATCGCTTGCCGGCCTCGGCGTTGCCGTACACCGAGCATTCGCTCAACGGCCCCGTATTGCCCGCCGCTTCGCACAGCGCCTTGTGAAACTGGAACTGCAGGATGAAGGACAGGAAGTAGCGCGTGTACGGCGTGTTCGCGGGAATGTGGTATTTCGCGCCCGGATCGAAATCCTCCTCGCTGCGCGGCACGGGCGCGGCGACGCCTTGATACTGTTCGCGCAACTGCCACCAGGCCGCGTTGTAGTTCTCCGGCTTCACTTCGCCCGCGAATACTTGCCAACGCCATTCGTCGATCATCTTGCCGAACGGCAGGAACGCGATCTTGTCGAGCGCGAGTTTCATCTGTTCGTTGATCGTCGCTTGCGGGCTGCGCTTAACCGCGCCGGTCAAGCCGATCTGGTGCAGGTAGGCGGGCGTCATCGACAGATTCACGGTGTCGCCGATGGCTTCGTGGAAGCCATCGTTCGCACCGCCCTGGAACAGGTACGGCTGCTCCCTGTACGACAGGTAATAGAAGACGTGGCCGAGTTCGTGGTACACGGTCATCAATTCGCCCTGCGTCGGCTCGATGCACTGCTTGATGCGCACGTCTTCCTTGCCATCCATGTGCCAGGCGCTGGCGTGGCATTGCACGTCGCGATCGGCGGGCTTGGTGAGCATGGAGCGCTGCCAGAACGTTTCCGGCAGCTTGGGAAAGCCGAGCGACACATAGAAACTTTCCGCTGACTGCGCGATCTTCACCGCGTCGTACTTCTGCTGCTTCAATGCAGCGGTGACGTCCAGATCGCTCACGCCGGGATAAGGCTCGACCAGCGGATAGATCTCCGCCCATTCCTGCGCCCACAGGTTGCCGAGCAATTGCGCAGGAATGGGTTTGCCCGACGGCACCCGCGCGGCGCCGTAGGTTTTCTGCAGGCGGTCGCGTACGTAACAGTGCAGCTGACCATACAGCGGCTTGACCTGTTCCCACAGCCGTGCGGTCTCTTTCGTGAACTCGTCCGGCGTCATGTCGTAATTCGAGCGCCACATCGCGCCCAGGTTCGCGAAGCCGAGTTCCTGCGCGCCTTCGTTCGCGAGTTCGACGAAGCGCGTGTAGTCCTTGCGGATCGGACGCGCGGTCGAGTGCCAACCCGTCCAGGCCTCGGTCAGCTCATCGTAGTTGCGGCTACGAGCCAGCACGTCCGCGAGCTGCGTCTGGTCTTTGCACGACTCCGGTCCCTTCGGGCAGTATTTCGCTGCGCCGTACATGCCCTGCATCTTCGACCTGATCGCCGCCAGTTCCGCGCGCTTGACCGCGTCGTTCGGCGCAGGAGCCGACACGCCTAGCTTCAGCAGTTCGATGGCGCGCGCGGTCGAGGGGCTGAGCTGCTGTTTCTGGTAGGCCTTCGCCTGTTCCACCGCCGTGCTGAAGTAGGCGAGGAAGCGCTCGCTCGCCTTGGCGTTCAAGAATTCGGTATCGGGATTGATATACGTCGCGTAGGTGAAGCCGGCGGCACTGCCTTCGCGGCTCAGCTCACTCATTTCCTTGTTGACACGTACGACGAACTCGTCGGCGTTTTCCTGGGTGGCCGCTGTTTGCGCTGCAGGTGCAGCGGGTTTGTCGCACGCGCTCAGCGCGAACAGCGCAGCTGACAGCATGCAGCCGTTAGCCAGGGCCCGGCGAACGGATCGTCGCAGCATAGGAATCTCCCTATAAGCGCACCGCGCCGGCCGGCGCGGCGCGATCGAATCAACCCACGCCGCCCATCAGCTTCTTGACGGGCTTGCTCAACAGCAGCAGCACGATACCGGCGGCGACGATGAAATAGACGAAGTGCATGAACTGGCCGGGCATGGCCGCGACATTGTCGGACTCGAATATGCCCGCGAGCAGTCCTGCCGATAGGTTGCCGAGCGACGTGGCGAGGAACCACAAGCCCATGAGCTGCGAGACGAAGCGCGTCGGCGCCAGCTTGGTGACGTAGCTCAGACCAACCGGGCTCACGCACAGCTCGCCGTACGTATGCAGCAGGTAAGTGAGCGCCAGCATGTAGGGCATCGCCTGTTCGCCTCTCGCGACGACACTCGCCGCGAACACCATGAACAGGAATCCGAGGCCGAGCAGGATCAGGCCGATGCCGAACTTCGCCGGCGCCGACGGATCCATGTTGCGTTTCGCCAGGCCCACCCACAGCATCGAAAACGGCACGGCGAAAATGATGATGAAGATGGCGTTGAACGACTGGAACCATTCCGTCGGCATGACGAAGTTGATCGCCTCGAATGTGCGGTCGACGTAGCGCTCGGCGAACAGGTTCAACGATGCGCCCGTCTGCTCGAAACCCGCCCAGAACAGTGTGCAGCCGATGAACAGGAACAGGATCACCCAGAGGCGGTTTCTTTCAACGCGGTCCAGTCCGGCAAACACGAACATGTAGACGAAATAGGCAATGGCGAGGACGACGAGCGCGGCGCCGGTCATCTGCGCCAGCCGCAGCGGATTGACGGTGACAATGCCGGTGAGGACGAGCACGTACGCCAGCACGATCGCGGCGATCAGCACGCCGATCGCCATCCAGCCGCGCCGCGTTTTCGCACTGTCGGCGCTGGTCGCCGAGGTGCGCAGGCCCGCATCGCCGAGATATTTCTGAAATGCCTTGTACTGGATGAGACCGACGATCATCAACAGGCCGCCCGCGAGGAACGCCGGCCGCCAGCCGAAATACTGCCGCAGCAATCCCGTCACGATCGGTCCCAGGAACGCGCCCGCGTTGATGCCCATGTAGAAGATGGTGAAGCCCGCGTCGCGCCGCCCGCCGCCTTCGGGATAAAGATCCGCGACCATCGTGCTGACGTTGGGCTTCAGCAGACCGACGCCGCAGACCACGATGATGAGGCCGGCGTAGAAAGTGGATTGGGTGGTGCCGATCGCGAGCAGCAGGTTGCCGATGGCGATCAACGCGCCGCCATGCCACACGGCGCGGCGCGAACCGATCAGCCGGTCGGCGACCCAGCCGCCGGGCAGGCACAGGATGTAGGACGCGCAGATGTACAGCCCGTAGATCGCATTTGCCGTCTTGTCGTCGATGCCGAAGCCGCCGTTCACCTGATCGGTGAGGAATAGCACCAGCAGCGCGCGCATGCCGTAATAGGTGAAGCGTTCCCACATCTCGGTGAAGAACAGCGTCATCAGTCCGCGCGGATGACCGAAAATCTGCGGGCCGTCGGTGGAGAGTCGGGCAGTGGGGGACGGATCGCGCGCGGTGGTGGGATTCATTCGACCCTGCGTGGTTGCAGAAGTAATCGGGCGGGGCGCAGTCTCACCGATCTTTGCCGCGCACGGCAAGAAGCCGAAACGCAGGGAAATGACGGCGAAATTCTGTATACAGGAAAGCCACGGCTCGCCTAACGACTGCCGTGACGCTTCATTGGCCCGCTTGTTCCTCTTCCGCCTGCCGGTCCGCTTCGGCGCGTGTCATGCGGTTCTTCACCAGCAGCCGCGACATGACGATGCCACCTTCGTAGAGCAGGTACATCGGCACCGCCATGAAGCATTGCGACACCGCGTCGGGCGGCGTGAGGAACGCGGCCACGATGAAAATACCCAGGATGATGTAGCCACGATTCTTGGTCATGGTCTCGACCTTCACCAGGCCGGTGGCGGCGAGCAGCACGGTGGCGATGGGGATCTCGAACGCGATGCCGAACGCGAAGAACAACAGCAGCACGAAATCCAGGTAGTTCGACATGTCGGTCATCACCTGCACGCCCGCGGGCGCCGCGCTGGTGAGAAAAGCGAACATCAGCGGGAACACGACTGTGTAGGCGAACGCGACGCCGGCATAGAACAGCACGATGCTCGAAATCACCAGCGGGATCGCAAAGCGCTTTTCATGCTTGTACAAGCCGGGCGCGACGAAAGCCCACACCTGGTAGAGCACGTACGGCATGGCCAGGAACAAACCGGTGAGCAGCGAAAGTTTCAGCGGCGCCATTACCGGCGCTGTGATACTCGTCGCGATCATCGACGTGCCCTTGGGCATCTTGTCGATCAGCGGCTGCGCGACGGCGCTGAACAGCCAGTCCGAATAGATCGCGCAGGGAATGAACAGCACCACAATCGCGATGACCGACTTCATCAGCCGGTCGCGCAGTTCCATCAGGTGCGAGATCAACGATCCTTCGGCAAGGGATTCACGCGCGTCGCCCGGGGTGTTCATGGTCATCAGTGAGACTTGTGCGGATCCATCGCTGCGGCGGGCGCCGGCTCCGGCGCAGCGCCGATGTCGCCGTGCCCGGAATTATTGCTGTCGATTTCCGCGTGGCCCGCATCGGATTCGCTGGGATAAGGCGGACGCGCAGCTTGCGCAGTGTGGCTGTCCTGGGAGGCATCGGTGTGCGTCCCGACGGCGGAAGATGGGGTGTCGTGCGAGTGTTCCGCAGCGGGCGCTTCAGTCGCCGGTGCTGGAGCGGGAGTCGGCGCTGGCGGCGGCCGGGACTTCGCCATTTCCTCCAGCGTCACTTCCTGTTCGAGCTGGTTGCGCAGTTGCCGCGCCATGGAGCGCGCGCGGCCGGTCCAGCGACCCACCTTCTGCGCCAATCCCGGCAATTTCTCCGGTCCCAGCACCAGCAGGGCGAGGCCGAGAATGAGGATGATCTCGGTGAAGCCGACTTCGAACATGGCGAGCCCAGGGTGACCAGTTTGAGGAAATCGCGGGCGGACCGGTCAGACGTTGGAAGACTTGTTGCTGGTCTTCGAGCTGGGCGTGGAGTCGAAATCAGCGTCCTTTTCCAGCGGCGCGGCCAGCTGCTGCTTGGCGTCTTCATCCTCCCCTTCGTTCATGGCTTTCTTGAAGCCCTTCACAGCGCCGCCGAGGTCGGACCCGATGGTCTTCAGGCGCTTGGCGCCGAAGATGACGAGTGCGATCACCAGGATGACCAGCAACTCACGAAAGCCAATACCCATGAGAATTCTCCCGCAAGAAAGAGCCGGCGAATGATACGCCATCGTCCACTAAGGCGCTGTCAGCCACTCTTAAGCTTTGTTGAACTACCAAATCTGCCCGGAAGGCTCGAAAATGCTGCTTTGGAGTCGCAGCGGGACGATTCGCATCATGGCGGCTCGACGCGCAGCCAGAACGTGACCGGCCCGTCATTCGTGAGGGACACCTGCATGTCCGCCCCGAACTCTCCAGCTTGGACCACGGGATGCGTCGCTCGTGCCCTGCCCACCAGATAATCGAACAAGCGCCGCCCCTGCGCCGGCGCAGCCGCCGGGCTGAATCCCGGGCGAGTTCCTTTTTTGGTGTCGGCGGCGAGGGTGAATTGCGGCACGAGCAGCAGGCCGCCACCTACATCCACCACGCTCAGGTTCATTTTCCCTTCTGCATCTGCGAAGACGCGATACGACAGCAGCCGCTCCAGCAGCCGATCCGCTGCGGCCTCAGTGTCGCCGCGCTCCACCCCGACCAGCACCATCAGGCCCAGGCCGATCTGGCCGAGGGTCTTCCCGTCGACGCTGACCTCAGAAGCGGTGACTCTTTGCAGTAAGCCGATCATGCGCCCGAGCATAGAGGACGGCGGCAACGTGCCCCAGCGGTCGCAATGTGCAGGAGGCGGGGCGTTATGTTGGACTCTACGGTCGAATTTTCCCACTTTTCATGAAGATTACGGAAGTAGGTACCTAACGAAACCTCCTTTTCGCTCATAGCCTTGGGCTGGTTTCGGCATCTATAAAGATGCACTTCCCGAAAGTGGCGGAATTCCACGAAGAAGCCCGAAAGGCGGGTTCCCCTGATCATCAAGTAGCCAGCTACCCGCGCTGCCAGACCACTGTACGCGCACTGGATGGTGGGAATCGGCTGTGTGCGGCGGGTGTTTTTTGAAGCGCGCTGCGCCGCTGGTTTGCCGTCTGTGCGCAGTCTTCCGCCGTACCTGAGAGTCACGAGGGCGCGGCGCGCGTTCAATTCGCGTTTTGCGGGAAGCTTGCGCAGGGGATGGCGAATGCGCGAAGCCTGCGCCACTTGCGCCGTTTTCGGCTTAAAACAAGGCTTTTCCAGCGCATCCGGTCGCTTTACAGCGGTGCGGCTCTGTCGGTAGCGTAGTGGTTGAAAAGAGCGGAGCCCAACCGGGATTGCGCCCCGGAAGGACTCCTGACCACAACGCAAACCAAGGAGTGCGCTATGGCTATTTCAGATGGTAACAAACCGCAAAACGAACCCGTTGGCGGGAAAGCGATCCCACGGCGCCGGCCGGATTTGGCGGAGATTCTCGGGAAGTTCAACGACGCCTGGAGCTTCCTGGAATGCGGCGCTTTCTACATCGAGAACCAGGACGAGGACACTGGGTTGGGGCCAGGAGACGGAATGGTCTGCCTGCGCCACGGGCTCGCGCTATTTTCCGTGGCGTACGATGAACTGGATTTAATTGCAGGAGCCAAGGCCCAGCCGGGCTAGCTTCTTCTCCGGGCTTTGCCTTCTGCTAGCTCCGGCCGTGCCCCACGGCCGGACGCCGCCTTCCGAAACTACCCAGAATTCAATCGTTTAACTGGGCGACGTAGCCCACTAAAGAAGTGACGAAAGATTCATTTCTTGTCGCAACGGCGCATTAAGTACGTAAGCGAGATCAAAGTGCCAGTTGAACTTTTGCGCCGCAAGACAACTAAGCTTAAGCATGGAACCATTGCTTCATTTTGATGTTAATGTGTGGAGGCTTGAAAAAGACGACGTGAGTCATGGCAAGTAATCACAGCCAAGATAGTCTGCGTCACAACAAGGAAGGCGAGCCAATGCCCATTCAAGTGATAACGCTAAAGATTCGTTTTGTCGTCGAAGTAGACGGCGAAGAATTCTACGCCTCTTGCCCTGATCTTCCCGGCCTACACGTCGGCGGAGCTACGGAAAAGGAAGCGCTAATGAACGGGCGCCTAGCCGTCGAAGCGTATCTGCAATCGCTGATCCGTCACCATCAGCCTATTCCGGTGGGCGTGCAGTACAAAAGCAGCGTCTACTCCGTTAGGGGCTTCTTTAAAGGCCTCTGGAATTCCTTGCGGCCCGATAGACCCCACTCAGTTGTTCAGGAAATCACGCTGCCCGTCGCGGCGTGAGCTTCGCTCAACATATATGGGGTCAACTCAAGAGCATTTCTGCCGACGAGTTGATCTCCGCGCTTGAGCGCGATGGTTGGGGCATGGAGCCGAATAGCGGTGGCTCCATGCGGATTTATCTGTCTTCTGATAAATCGCGCAGAGTGTCCATTCACTACCACGGTAAAAAGACTTTCGGCCCAAAACTCTTAAAGGAGTTGTTGGCCGATATCGGGTGGTCCGAGGGCCAGATGCGAAAACTGAAGCTTTGCAAGTAGTCGCTCCCCGGAAAACTGAAGCGCTGCAGGGCGCCTTACTCGTACGGCGTTCAAATTTTGAACACCGATGGATTTGCACTTAACTGCAAATTAGCCCTGCCTACTTTCACCTTTCTTCTTTTGCTGCTCTGGCCATCCTTCTGCCGGCCGCGTCTTCTCCAGCGCCTTCTTCATCGCTTCCGTCCAGTCGCCTTTGATCTTTACTCGATCTGGCGAGGGGCCGCGCTTCAACTTCTTCGGCTTTTTCTGTGGTTCTGGCGGGATCATGCTCTCTCCATGTCATGTACTGTTGTGTCTGTAGTCGGAGTTCTGTACAGTGCGGCCCCATCATGAGCGGCTTTAAGTTCACATTCGACGGCATTCCCTTCGAAGCTGATACGGCAACCGGAGCGGCGGAACTCTTCCACGCGCTGAAAAACGCTGGTGTGCGCCCCGCTATGGAATCTGCTGCGCCCAAAAAACCCGTTACGAAACGGGCCAAAACTACGCGAATCGCTACCGTTACGCTCCTTGATTCTGCGTTTCCAGACTGGGTACCAGAGGCGGCATTTAAGTTTCTCAGCGCCATCCGCGATGCCGGGCAGAGCGGGGCGGATTCGGAAACCATGATGAAGGCGCTCGGTATTGATCAACCGAAGGCACTGGGCGGCCGCAGCGCAATAATCAACAGGTTCATTGAGAGCACTGGACACACGCAAGCTCAGGTCTACGATAACAAGCGTACTTCAGCCGGTAGGTTCTGGAAGCCGCGCAAGCACTTGGGCGATGTAATTGACGTGATTTCAGACGGTTTGGCCGCCGAGCATGAACGGGAGTAGAGCAATGCTGATAAGTACTTAGGCCGACCCGGCGGCCGTTAAAAGCAGGGTGAGGAGAGGCATAGTTTCGCGGCCATGACCCCCTCCTCACCCTGACCCGAGAGCGCTTGGACGATCTCGATGCGGGTGTGGTGAAACTGGCATACACAGCGGACTTGGCATCCGTCGGCTCCGGCCATGCAGGTTCGAGTCCTGTCACCCGCATACCTACTGTACCTCGCCTTTTGGCGTCTTGTACATCAGCCGCTTGCCTTCTGCGCCCTTGATCGCGGCAAGAGTCCGCTGACCATCTTCCAGATCGCGGTGGTTGTACCGGAACTCATACTCGGCCAAATAGCGGTGCAAGTGTTCCTTGCTGACGCTGTGGTAGATGCCGTTCAGGCCACGTTTCAGGATCGAGAAGAAGCCTTCCACCGTGTTCGTGGTGACATCGCCGCGTGCGTACTCATATGCGCTGTGCTTGACCGTCTCGTGACTGGCGAAGTGCTGGCCGATGCCCTGATAGCTGACGTGCTCGTCGGTCATGATCCGGGCGCGGGAATCGACGCTCTCGCGGATCGCGCCGTGCAAAGTAGCTGCGGTGACATCGGCAACGACCTTTGGACGAACCTGGCCGCCGCGTTCCACCAGGGCGACAACGATGGACTTCTCAGACTTCACTGTCTCGCCTGAACCGTCCGCCTTGCGGCGCGGTTTGCCGCCAACGTAGGTTTCGTCGACTTCCACGATGCCGGTAAGTGGGTTGCTGTCCGCTGGCGCCATCGCGAAGCGGATGCGGTGAAGCATGAACAGGCAGGATTTGTAGCTAAGGCCCGTCTGCCGGTGGATCTCCAGGGCGCTGACGCCTTTCTTGCTGGTCGACGCGCGCCAGAAGGCAAAGCACCAATGGCGCAGCTCGATCTTGGAGTCTTCGAACACGGTCCCGGTGCGGACGGTGTACTGACACTTGTCGCCGGCCTTCTTGCAGTCGCGGCACAGCCAGCGGAAGTTCTTCTGTCGCTCGCCGGTAGCGTTGTCCTTCATCTGGTAGACGTTCACAGAGCCGCAGCGTGGGCAGCAGGCGTCTTCGCCCCAACGCTGGGCCTCCATGAAGGCCACAGCCGAGGGCTCGTCAGCACAGGCCACTGGCAGGGCCTGGATGATCTTGTCCCCTTTGGTAGAGCGATTTTGAACTTTGGCCGGCTTCATGGATAATCATTGTACTTGAATAAACTTGAGAGTCAAATTTTCCCACTTCATTGAATTGCACATAATCACAGCTAGGTCGGGTTCCACTGGAATTCGCCTCAAATCAGCGTAATCTCAGGGTTTAGCGAAGTACATACTTCCGGAAGATTATAGGCTACGAGGCCTATATGCGTTTCCATGTGAGGGCCACCGCCGCATTCGATGGCATCCAAGGAGAAAGATGGCGTACAAGTCTAACGTGTAGCGAAGATTTACAGATGGATAGCCATGTGTAGTCGATGGTGGTTACCAGGAGCATAAAAAACTGCAGATAGACTGCCAAAGTAGAAAAATTGGATCATCCATTCGTATGGATAGCCAAGTTGTGGGAGTTACTGGAACAATCGCGCGACGATGCACCGAGCTATAAAGCCAGCTAAAACAACCGCATACGCGCTGAACCGGCGGCGCTGTCTCAGAGTCTTCGCGGCGTTGTAACAGCCTCGTCATTCGCCGGCTTCAGCCTGCGCGCATTTCCGGTTCTGCGGAGGTGACGCATGAGTCCCAATCCCGGCAAGCCGACCTTTCGGTTCCGCGCCGTGTTCATCTCGGATGTGCACCTGGGATTTCGGGGTTGCAGCGCCGACTACCTGCTCGATTTCCTGCGCTCCATGGAGACGCAGACGCTCTACCTGGTCGGCGACATCGTCGATCTGTGGAGTTTGAAGAAGTCGTTCTTCTGGCCGCAGTCGCATAGCGACGTGCTGCGCGCGATATTCGACAAGGCCAGGCACGGCACGCGCGTGATCTACATACCCGGCAATCACGACAGCGTGTTTCGCGAGTACGACGGTCACGTCTTCGGCAATGTCGAGATCCGCCGCGAAGCCATTCACGAAACCGCCGATGCGCGCCGCTTCGTCGTGCTGCATGGAGATGAGTTCGACAGCGTCATCAAGGCGAGTCCGTTGATTGAAGCGCTGGGCGAGCACGTCTATTCGTTCGTGCTGGTGCTGAATCGCTGCGTGAATTTTCTGCGGCGGCGCTGCGGCTTTCCTTACTGGTCGGTCGCTGCGTACCTGAAGCAGAAGTCCAGAAAAGCGCTCGCGTACATCGCCAACTTCGAGCACGCATTGGCCGATGATGCGCGGCGTCGCGGCGTCGACGGAATGATCTGCGGCCACATCCATCGCGCCGGCATCCGCCATATCGGCGACGTCGTGTATTGCAACGATGGCGATTGGGTGGAGAGCTGCACGACACTGACGGAAGACTTCAACGGACGCCTGTCGCTGCTGCACTGGACCGAGCGCAAGGAAGTCGTCTCGCACTGTGCGCTCGCCGCCGGCGTTGCCGTCGAACGGGCCGCCTGAACGGGGCAGCGTCGTGCGCATCGCGATCGTCACCGACGCGTGGTTGCCGCAGACCAATGGCGTCGTGCGCACGCTAGAGCGGACTGCCGAACAGTTGCGCGCGTTGGGACACGAAGTGCTCCTGATCGAGCCCGGCCTGTTCCGTACGTTTCCCTGCCCCACGTATCCGGAAATCCGGCTCGCTTGGCTGCCACGGCGCCGCCTCGGCCGGATGTTGAGCAAGTTCGCCGCGGATGCGATTCACATCGCGACCGAAGGCACGCTGGGCAGCGCCGCGCGTGCTTGGTGTCGGCAGCGAGGGCTGCCGTTCACGACTTCGTATCACACGCAGTTTCCCGAGTATGTGCGTGCGCGGCTGCCGATTCCGCTGGCACTCAGTTACGCTTATCTGCGCAATTTTCACGGCGCCGCGGCGCGCACGATGGTCGCGACCGCGACGATGCAGGAGCAGCTCGAGGCGCGCGGTTTTCGCAACGTTGCGCGCTGGACACGCGGCGTCGATACGCAACTGTTCAGGCCGGCCGACAAGCATTGGTTGCAGTTGGTGCGACCCGTTGCTTTGTATTCGGGTCGCGTCGCGGTGGAGAAGAACATCGAGGCGTTTCTCGAATTCGATTGGCCCGGTGACAAGGTGATCGTCGGCGACGGCCCGGCGCGCGTCGCGCTCGAAGCGAAGTATCCGCGCGCGCGATTCGTCGGCTTTCGATTCGGCGACGAACTCGCGCGCTATGTTGCGGCGGCCGACGTGTTCGTCTTTCCCAGCCGCACCGACACGTTCGGGCTCGTGCTGCTCGAAGCAATGGCTTGCGGCGTGCCGATCGCGGCGTACCCGGTGACGGGGCCCATCGACGTGGTCGAGCAAGGGATTACCGGCGTATTGAAGGATGATCTGCGCGAGGCGGCGCTTGCAGCACTGCACCTCGATCCGCGTGATTGCCGCAGCTACGCGCTAAAACACACCTGGGAAGCGGCGACAGACCAATTCCTGAGCAATCTCGCAGCCGCGCCGAACGCGGTGCTGGAACTCGGCGACGCGTCGAAGCTCACCGCCCGTTGAGCGCCTCGGCCCTCATCTGCGCATCGCGTGCTTCGTTGTTCTTGCCGCGTGCTCGATACGCATCGGCGATGAGGCTCCACGCGGCGGATTGCGCCCGCGGCGCGCTGGCCGCCATTGACAATGCTTTGCGGCCCATGTTCTCCGCCTGCACGTAATTACCTTCGGCCTGGCGCACCTTGCCCAGCTCGATCCACAACAGCGCGTTGTCGGGTTCGATGCGCAGCGCGCGTTCGATGGACGCGGCGGCAACCGCGAAATTCTTTGCGACAAGCTGCGTCTGCGCCTGGTTCACCAGCGCGCGCGACGCTGCACTCAGCACCGGTTCGCGAACGACGGGCGGCGGCAGAGGTTGCGACTCTTCGATAGGCGGCGGCTGTTGGGCGGGCTGCGTCTGAGTCTGCGAGCCCGGCTGTGTCGGCGGCATCGACTCGGGCGGCGGCGTCACCGGGCGATACGGCTGCGGCACGGTGCAGGCGCTGAGCGCCGCGACTGCAAGTACGGCGAGTAAGGAAATGCTGCGCATCGGTGCTTCCATCGAATCTCACTGACCAATCGATGTCGCTAGTCTACCGGATGATCCCCTGCAACCACTCCTTGGCCCGCTCGCCCACCGACTGCAGCGTGCCGGTTTCGCAGCCCGGCTTCACCGGCAACTGCACGCCCTGCGGCACTGCGATCGAGATGACCTCTTCGCCGCACTCGGGGCTGGCCGCGAATCCCGTCATGAACTCGATGGAAACGTCTTGCAACCCTTCCGGCAACGGCGAGCTGAATGAGGTCGTGGCGATGGAGCCCATGAGTCGCGACCACACCGCCAGCGATCCCGATGAGCCGGTGAGTCCCGTGGGGCTGTTGTCGTCGTAGCCGATCCACACCACGGCCTGGTGGCTGCCCGAGAAGCCGGCGAACCAGCTGTCGCGGTAGTCCGATGAAGTGCCGCTCTTGCCCGCCACGACGAGGCCCGAGGGCAGATTGGCGCGCGCGGCACGGCCCGTGCCGCGCTCCATCACCTGCACGAGCATGCGATTGACTTGATACACGGCCGTCGGATCGGCGACCGGCGTCACTTCCAGCGCGAACGATTTGAGTGGCTTGCCCGACGTGTCGACGACGGCGCGCACCGCACGCAACGGCGTGCTGAAACCGCCATTCGCGAATGCGGTGTAGAGCTGCGCCACTTCCAGCGGCGAAACATCCACTGAACCCAGCAGCACCGACGGATTCTGCGGCGGCTCGTTCTCCAGCCCGAGCGACTTGAGTTCCTTGGTCACGTTCGGCAAACCGACGTCGAGGCCGAGCCGCACGGAGGCGAGATTCAGCGACTGCGACAGTGCGCGCACCAGCGGCACGGGACCGGTGGCTTCCTCGGTGTAATTATGCGGCCGCCACAGCTTGCCGTCCGCCAGCTTCACCTCGACCTCCGAGTCGTCGATGATGGACGTCGCGTTGTAACGGCCCGATTCGATCGCCGCGAGATAGATGGCCGGCTTCACCAGCGAACCGATGGAGCGCTTCGCATCGAGCGCGCGGTTGAAGCCGTCGAAGCCCACGTCGCGGCCGCCCACCATCGCGATCACTTCGCCGTTTTGCGGCGCCGTCACGACGACGACGCCTTCGAGTTTCTGTGCCTTCTTGGTCTTGCGCGCTTTTTCCAGCCGCGCGAGCTCCTGTTCCAGCGCATTCTCCGCGCGATTCTGCACCAGCGGATTGAGCGTGGAGAAAATCCTCAGGCCCGCTTCGGTGAGATCCTCTTCGCGATAGTCGCGCCGCAAAGTCCGCCGCACCAAATCGAGAAATGCAGGGTAGTACCCGCCGCCCGACGTGCCGGTGCCGACGATGCCGAGCGGTTTCGCCGCCGCCTGCGCCGCAGTCTTCGGATCGACGATCTTGAATTCGCCCATCAGTTTCAGCACCAGGTCGCGCCGCACACGGGCGCGATCCGGATGCCGCCGCGGATCGTAGTAGGACGGCCCGCGTACTATGGCGACGAGGAGCGCGACTTCATGCAGCTGTAACTCGTCCAGTGGTTTGCCGAAATAGAACTGGCTGGCGAGGCCGAAGCCGTGCACCGCGCGCCGCCCGTCCTGACCGAGATAGATCTCGTTGACGTAAGCATTGAGCAGGTCGGTCTTCTCGAAATGTACTTCGAGCAGCATGGCCATGAATGCTTCTTCGATCTTGCGGCCCAGTGTGCGGCGGTTGTCGAGAAAGTAGCTCTTCACCAGCTGCTGCGTGAGCGTCGAGCCGCCCTGCTCGATCTGCCCCGCGCGCATGTTCACCCAGGCGGCGCGCAGGATGGCGGTGAAATTGACGCCGTGATGCGTGTCGAACTTGCGATCCTCAACCACCTTCAATGCAGCCGGCAGGAATTGCGGCATCTGTTCGGGCGTGACGACGACGCGGTCTTCGCCATGAATCGGGAAGATGCTGCCGATCAGCAGCGGATCGAGCCGGAAGATCGGCACGTCTTCGCCACCCGCGCTTTGCAGCGATTCGATGGCGTTGCCGCGCGCGATGACGCTCAACGCCTGCGATTCCTGCAGCGCGTCCCAGAACTGGAACTGCCGGTTGACGAAGTCAATGCGGGTGCCGCGGCGCCGGTAACTGCCGGGTCCGCCAGCCGCGTCGACGCGGTGATAGCCCAGGCGGCGCAATTCCTGCTCCAGCGCATCCGCGCTGAACGACTGGCCGACGTACAGCTCCAGCGGTTCGGCATATACCTGCGCCGGCAGCGTCCAGCGGCGGCCTTCGAACTGCTGCGTGACGATCCGGTCCAGGTAGATGAGCCAGCCGAGTAGCGTGATCAGGCCGACGCCGCACGACAGCGCAAGGCCTACCCAGAACTGGCGGCGGTATTTCCGAAAAGTGGCTTTGAACGTAGGCATGAAACTCGAGGGTGGCAGGCGAATCTGGCAGGAATCTGGCAGTGATCAGATAATTATGAGGGGCGGATTCTGGTGGACGCTTCTAAGTCCTGGCAAGGAGGCTGCATGGTAGAGTCCTAGGCTTCACCCCAAGTTCGATCGCGTGCACGATGGGTCATGAAAGTCCGCTCGTCCTGAACGTCGCGGTCGCTCTGGCGATCGCCGTCGCGGGCGGCTTTGCGGCGAGCTGGCTGCGCCAGTCGCCGATCCTGGGCTATCTGCTTGCCGGCGTGCTCATCGGTCCGTTCACGCCGGGATTCGTCGGTAACCGCGAACAGATCGCCGCGCTCGCCGATGTCGGCGTCATCTTCCTCATGTTCGCGCTCGGCGTCGCTTTCTCGCTGAAGGACTTGGCGCGGGTGCGCAACATTGCCACCTTCGGCACGCTGGTGCAGGTGCTGATCACGCTGGGCGGTGGCATTGCCGTGGGTGCGTTGCTCGGGTGGACGCCCATGCAAGGGCTCTTCTTCGGCGCGGCGCTGGCGGCGAGCAGCTCCATGGTGATCCTGAAGACATTGCTGGATCGCGGCGAGATCGCTTCGGGTCATGGCCGGCTGCTGCTGTCCATGTCCATCGTCCAGGATTTGATCGTGGTCGTGCTCATCGTCGTGCTGCCGAAGCTGATTTCGCTGCAGCAGGGATTGCCGCCGCTGGACGTCGCCTTCGACGTCGGCATGACGCTGCTCAAGGCCGCCGCGTTCATCGCCTTTTCACTCGTGGTGGGACTGCGGCTCGTGCCGTGGCTGATGGGCCACGTGACACGCATGCGTTCGTCCGAACTGTTCATCGTTACGGCCGCGGTGCTTGCCTTGGGAGCCGCGAGTGTCAGCACGTTGCTCGGCCTGTCCGCCGCGCTCGGCGCGTTCGTGGCGGGGCTGGTGCTGTCGGAAAGCGAGTTCGACCATCGCGTCATCGCCGAGGTGGTGCCGGTGCGCGACCTGTTCGCGACGCTGTTTTTCGTGTCCGTGGGCATGCTCATCGACATCCATTTCATCCTGGACAACTGGCCCATCGTGCTGGCTACTGCAGTGTTCGTGCTGGTGCTGAAAGCGGTTGCAACCTTTCTCGGCGTGCTGCCGTTCAAGATCGCGGCGCGTACTGCCGCGTTCACGACGCTGGGCATGATTTCCATCGGCGAACTGAACTTCGTGCTCGCGCAAGTAGGCCTGCAGCAGAAGGTGCTGTCGCTGGACATCTACAACCTGATCCTCACCTCGTCGCTCGTCACCATCGTGCTCACGCCTGCTGCGTTCAGCATGGCGCCGCGCGTGGGCGAAATGTTGCTGCGCCTGCCGGGCTTGCGCCACAGCTTCGACGGCGCCACCGGCATCGTCGGCCCAGGTGCGCAATTGGAAGCACACGCCATCGTCATCGGTTACGGACGGGTGGGCCAAAGCGTGGCGCGTGGCTTGCGCGACGCGGGCATGCACGTGGCGGTGATCGATTCGCGCCTGTCGCGCGTGCGCGATGGTGTCGCGGACGGATTGCCCGCGATCTACGGCAACGCATTCGCGGCAAGCGTGCTGGCTGCGGCGCATGTCGAGAACGCGCGGCTCGCGGTGGTAGCGCTGCCGGACTTCGGTCCGGCGCGCGCGGCGATCACGCAGCTGCGGATGCTGAATCCGAACATCATCATTGCGGCACGCGCGGAACAGGCGGTGAATGAGGATGTGCTACGAGCGGCGGGCGCGCACCTGGTGATCGTGCCGGAACTCGCGGGCGCGACGGCGTTGCTGGAAGGCGCGCTGGATATGTTGGGGTTGCCGCGGTAGGGGCGGCGGCGCAGTGATTCTCTGTCTCGCACCCTCCCCCGTTCCTTGCGGGCGAGGGTTGGGGAGGGGGCGCGCTTAACGCATCTCTAAACCTAACTCAAGCCACTCCTATCTCCGCCAGAATGTCGGCGACACCAGCACCAGCAGCGGAAACACTTCCAACCGTCCGAGCAGCATCGCGACGACGCAAATCCATTTGCCGGGCTCGTTCAACGACGTGAAGTTCGATGCGACTTCGCCCAGGCCCGTGCCCGTCGCGTTGATGCAGGCCGCGATCGCCGAGAACGCGGTGATCTGATCCTCGCCCACCGCCATCAGCAGCACCATCAGCAAGCCGAACGACACCACGTACACGGCAAAGAAGCCCCACACCGCGTCGATGACGCGCGCGTTGATCGGTTTCGTCCCCAGCTTCACCGGCAGTACCGCGCTGGGGTGCACGAGCTGCACGACTTCGCGCTGGCCCTGCTTCCACATCAGCAGCCAGCGCACCACTTTCATGCCGCCGGATGTCGAGCCGGCGCAACCGCCGATGAACGTGGACAGAACCAGAATGACCGGCAGCGCGCCGGGCCACAGCGAGAAATTCTCGGTGAAGAAACCCGAGGTGGTCTGCATGGACACGGCGTGGAAGATCGCCACCCGGAATGCGTGGCCGGGATCGTCGGGCGAGCGGCCGAGCCACAGTACTAGCGTGTACAGCGCCGTGCACACGGTGAGAATGACCACGAAGGCGCGGAATTCGGGATCACGGAAATAGTTGATGAGCTTGCGGTGCCGCCACGCCAGGAAGTGCAGCGAGAAGTTCACGCCGCCCAGAAACATGAACACGATGGCGACGGATTCGATCACCACGTTGTCGAAGTATGCGATGTTCTTGTCGTGCGTCGAGTGCCCGCCGGTCGATACCGTGGAGAAGCTGTGCGTGATGGCGTCGAACGGCGTCATGCCCGCGGCCCAGTATGCCGCCGCGCACAGCGCGGTGATGGCCACGTAAATCACCCAGAGCACTTTCGCTGTTTCGGTGATGCGCGGCGTGAGCTTCGAGTCCTTGATCGGCCCTGGCGTTTCGGCGCGCAGCAGCTGCATCCCGCCGACGCCCAGCATGGGCAACAACGCGACGGCCAGCACGACGATGCCGATGCCGCCAAGCCATTCGATCTGGTTGCGGTAATACAGCAGCGATTGCGGCAGCTCGTCCAGGCCGGTCAGCACGGTTGCACCCGTGGTCGTGAAGCCCGAGACGGCCTCGAACACAGCGTCGGTCACTGACATTTCCACGCGGTGCGACAGCAGCAGCGGCACGGCACCCGCCGCGCCGAGCACCACCCAGAACAACGCGACGACGAGAAAGCCGTCGCGCAGGCGCAGTTCGCGGACTTTCTTGCGCACGGGCCACCACACGATGGCGCCCAGCAGCAGCAAGGCGCCGAACGCGTCGACGAACGGCTGCCAGTTGCCATCCTGGAAATACAGCGCGACGCCGATGGGCGGCAGCATGGTCACGCTGAACAGCATGAGCAGCAGGCCGAGAATGCGTTGCACGATGGAGAGGTTCATCTCCCCTTGCGCCTCGGTACGTCGAACAGGCGCTCCACGGCTTCGATGTGGCGCCGGTCGGTGAGGAACAGGATGACGTGGTCGTCGCGCTGAATCATGGTGTCGTGGTGCGCGATGATCACGTCCTCGCCGCGCACGATCGCGCCGATCGTCGTGCCTTCCGGCAGCGGAATGTCTTCGATGCGCTTGCCGATGACGCGGCCTTCGCCCTGGAAGCCGTGCGCGATGGCCTCGATGGCCTCCGCCGCGCCGCGCCGCAGGGAGTGCACGCGCACCACGTCGCCACGCCGCACATGCGCGAGCAGCGAGCCGATGGTGACTTGCTGCGGCGAGAGCGCGATGTCGATAGTGCCGCTTTCCATCAGCTCGGCGTACGCGGGGCGATTTATCAGCGCCATCACCTTGTGGCAGCCCAGCCGCTTCGCGAGCATGGCCGAGAGAATATTCGCCTCTTCGGCATTGGTGACGGCCACGAACACGTCCGCGCTGTCGATGTTTTCTTCCAGCAGGAGTTCTTCATCGGCCGCGTCGCCGTTGAGCACGATGGTGTTGCTCAGTTGCTCCGAGATGCGGCGGGCGCGGCGCTGGTCGCGCTCGATCAGCTTCACCTGGTGTTCGACTTCGAGGCGCTGCGCCAGGTGAAAGCCGATGTTGCCGCCGCCGGCGATGACAATGCGCCGCACCGGGTCTTCCAGCTTCTGCATCTCGTTCATCACGACGCGGATGTCTTCGCGCGCGGCCAGGAAGAACACCTCGTCGCCGTGCTCGATGACGGTTTCGCCTTCGGGCTTGACGCTCTGGCCGCCACGATAGATCGCGGCGACGCGCGCATCGCGGCCTTGAATGTGCGTCGGCAACTGCTTGAGCTGCTGGCCGACCAATGCGCCGCCTTTCAAGGCGCGCACGCCCACCAGCCGCACGCGGCCGTCGGCGAAATCCAGCACTTGCAGCGCGCCGGGATGCTGGATCAGGCGCACGACGTGATCGGTGACGATCTGCTCGGGACTGATGCTGACGTCGACCGCGAAGGCGCGGTCGTCGCCGGTGAACAATTTGGAATGGCGCGTGTAGTCGGCGGAGCGGATGCGCGCGATGCGTGTCGCCTCCTTGTTGAACAGCGCGTAAACCATCTGGCACGCGACCATGTTCACTTCGTCGCTGTTGGTCAGCGCGATGAAAATATCGACGTCGCGCGCGCCCGCCGCTTCCAGCGTGCTTGGATGCGCGCCGTTGCCCACCAGCGTGCGGATGTCGATGCGGTCCTGCAAATCGCGCAGCAATTCGTCGTTGATGTCGACGACGGTGACTTCGTTCGATTCTTCCCGGGCCAGGTGGTACGCGGCCGTGTGGCCGACCTGGCCGGCGCCGAGGATGATGATTTTCATGGCGTCACATCGGCTCCAGATTCGCGTAGGCCAGCATCAGCCACTTGGTGCCCTGGTGTTCGAAATTCACCTGTACGCGCGCGTGCGTGCCCTGGCCTTCGAGATCCAGGATCACGCCGTCGCCGAACTTGCCGTGCCGCACGCGCTGGCCGAGCCGCATGCCGTTGGCCGGCACTTCCTCGCGGAACATGCTTTGATGCTGGCGCGGCTGGTAGACCGGCCGCGACACCTGGATGCGCGGGCGGATTTCCTCGAGCAGTTCACCGGGAATTTCCTTGATGAAGCGCGATGGCGTGCCGTAGTTGTCGACGCCATGCATGCGGCGCTGTTCGGCGTACGTCAGGTACAACTGCTTCATGGCGCGCGTCGTGCCGACGTAGCACAGCCGCCGCTCTTCCTCGAGGCCACCCGGGTCATTGACGGAGCGCTGGTGCGGGAACAGGCCATCTTCCAGGCCGCACAGGAACACGACGGGAAATTCCAGCCCCTTGGCCGAGTGCAGCGTCATCATCTGCACGCTGTCTTCCCACGCATCCGCCTGGTCTTCGCCGGATTCGAGCACGGCGTGCGCGAGGAAATTCGCCAGCGGCGTCATCTCCTGGTTCTCGTCGGGCTCGTAGCCGCGCGCCGCGGTCACGAGTTCGTTCAAGTTCTCGACCTTGGCTTCGCCGCGGTCGCCCTTGTCCTGCTGGTAATACGCGACCAGTCCGCTGGCGTTGATGACGTGATCGACCTGCTCGTGCAGCGGCAGGTTGCGCGTGTGCTGATCGAGTTGTTCGATGAGCAACAGGAACTGATGCAGATTCTGGCCGAGCCGCGCGCCGAGCGCGGCGATGCTCGCGCCCGCCGCCTGCCACATCGAACATGCATTGGCGCGCGCGTAATCGCGCACGGTGTCGAGCGTCTTGGTGCCGATGCCGCGTGTCGGCAGGTTCACGACCCGCTCGAACGACGCGTCGTCGGATCGATTGAACAGCAGGCGCAGGTAGCCGAGCGCGTCCTTGATCTCAGCCCGCTCGAAGAACCGCAGGCCGCCATAGACGCGATACGGAATGCGCGCCGTGAGCAGTGCCTCTTCAAAGGCGCGCGATTGGGCGTTGGAGCGGTACAGAATGGCGCAGTCGCTGCGCCGGCCGCCTTTCAGCGACCACTCGCGGATGCGGTTGACGACGAAGTCCGCTTCGTCGCGCTCGTTGAACGCCGCGTACAGCCGCACCGGCTCGCCGCGTTCGCCGCTGGTCCACAGGTTCTTGCCGAGCCGGCCGCTGTTGTTGCTGATGAGCGCGTTGGCGGCATCCAGGATATTGCCGGTGGAGCGATAGTTCTGCTCCAGCCGGAACAGCTGCGCATTCGGATAGTCGCGCCGGTACTGGTGCAGGTTCTCCACCTTCGCGCCGCGCCAGCGATAGATGGACTGATCGTCGTCGCCGACCGCGAACGGCAAGCCTTCCGGGCCGGCCAGCAGCTTCAGCCAGGCGTATTGGATGGTGTTGGTGTCCTGGAACTCGTCGATGAGCACATGCCGGAAACGCGCGCGATAGTGTGCAAGCACGTCGGGCCGATCGCGGAACAGTTCGTACGCGCGCAGCAGCAGTTCGGCGAAGTCGACGACGCCCGAGCGGTCGCAATGTTCCTGGTACGCCTCGTACAGCTTGATGAACTGGCGGCGGTTGGGATCGCCTTCGTCCTTGAGATGCTTGGCGCGCTGCCCTTCGTCCTTGCGCGCATTGATGAACCACATGATCTCTTTCGGCACCCAGCGCGCTTCATCGAGGTTCAACCCCTTGACGAGCTTGCGGATGGCCCGCAGCTGATCCTCGGAGTCGATGATCTGGAACGCCTGTGGCAGATTCGCCTCGCGCCAGTGCAGGCGCAGCAGCCGATGCGCGAGCCCGTGAAACGTGCCGATCCACAGCGGCGCACTCGGCACGCCGAGCAGCGATTCGATGCGGCCGCGCATTTCCCCGGCCGCCTTGTTCGTGAACGTCACCGCCAGGATGCTGTGCGGCGACGCGTGCTCCACCTGCACCAGCCAGATGACGCGGTGAGTGAGCACACGCGTCTTGCCGCTGCCTGCGCCCGCAAGCACCAGCATGGGCACCAACGGTGCGGTCACCGCCGCGCGCTGCGCGTCGTTCAGGCCGTCGAGAATGGGGGAAACGTCCATCGATCCTTTTTGGGGCGCGGCCACAACCCAAGTGGGCGGGAGCAGGCCGATATCGCAGAGCATTCGAGGGCCGCGATTGTAGCTTGAGCGGGCCGGCATCACGAGCCGCTGCGACTTCCGCAGGTTACGCGTTATCCTGTGCCGCCCTCGAATTCCCTATGTGTTCATCCGGAAGGAGGCCTGCATGTTCTGCCGCCCGTTGTCGGCTCCGCTGAGTGTCCTCGCGTGCGCAGCCGTGCTCGTGCTTTCGGGCTGTTCGCGCAAGGCGGAGGAAGTCCCGCCCCCGCCGGTGAATCCGCCGGTGTCTATTCCGGCCGACACTGCGCCGGCGCAGGTGGCTGCGCCCGTGCCGACGCCCGCCGAATCGAGCCTCGCGATCAAGCGCGGCATCGCAAAGGCGGCCGGCCCGAAAGCTACGTTTCGAGCCTGCGATGAAACCAAGGAGCTGCGCGTCATAGATGAGGGCGACGGCGCGCTGGCGCAATTGTTGTCCGAAGGCGCGACGACGCTGTACGTCGAGGTTTACGGCGAACGCGCGGCGGACGACGCTCCGGGCGCCGGCGGCCAGGCGGAAGAGTTCGTGCTCGAACAGCTCTTGTATGCGATCGCCCCTGCGGCCGACGGCAAGTGCGCAACGCCGCCGGCCGACGCAATCGTGACGGCGCGCGGCAACGAGCCGGGCTGGACGGTGGCGATCACGGAGGCGAAAGCGTCGTGGCATCAGGAAGGCGCAGCGTCGATCGTGCTCGACACGGTGCAGTCGCAGGATACCGAAGGCACGGTCAGCTATCGCGCCAAGGCGACCGGCCACGAGCTGGAATTGCTGATCGACGCGCAGCCGTGCCGCGACCTGGTGACGGATGAATATTTTGCGTTCGCCGCGCGCGCCGTGCTCGACGGCAAGCAATTCACAGGCTGTGCCCGCGTCGGGAAATAGCGCGCCGCCGGAAGTCGCGCCGCGTTTTCTGCAGCGCGTAGCGAAAGACGATCGCGACACCTAGCGCGAGCGCCGGATCGGTGATCGAGCCGTCGCGCTCGGGCAGCCAGAGTTGCATCATCTCCGTGATGAGCACCAGCACCAGCATCATCCCCGCCGCGAGATTGAACGATGCACCGCTGTGCCGGACGATCCACAGCAGCGCGGCGAACAGGAACACGGTGCCGAAGAAGCTTGGCCATTCCACGGCGAGCATGGCGTGGCCGAAACCCGCCGAAAACCAGTGCAGGAACGGCCAGAAGTCGAACGCCGCCGGGCTGTGCGCGAAATTGAACGGCGCGAGGCGCTCGAAGCAGAACACCAGCACGGTGGAGCCGACGAGGATTATGCGGCGCGGCCCCGGCGTCATCCTGTGCATCAACACGATGATGGGCAGCAGCAGAATCAGCGCCAGCAGCTCGGAAGGCACGAACGCCTGATTCGCAACCGTGAGCCGGCCGACCAGCACGCCGGCAATCAAGAGCAGCAAAGCTTCCAAGGTGTGTGGCCGGCTCACGAGCGCGGACAGCGCCTGGCTCACGACTAGCCAGAACGTGAGATGTACAAGAACCGCGCTCACTTCGAGTTGCGGATCGAACAACGGCCGCAGCGCCGCCTTGAGCTTGGCGAGGTCGAAATGCGGCACGAACGGCGCAAACCGCCATGCCAGCCACAGCACGAGCAGCAATGCGGCCGATGGATCGCGCGTCGGCTTTTCCGCGCGGGTGGGCAGATGCATCCAGCTGCCGATCGTGCCCCAGCCGAAACCGATGATCGCGCCCAGCGCCGTGCCGAGCGCGTTCAATGTCAGATCGGTGAGGCTGGGCACGCGAATGGAGATGTACACCTGCGCGACTTCGATGCACAGCGACAGCAGCGAACCGATCAGCACCGTCACCACGAACGCCGCGTCGCGGCGCAGCCGCATGTTCAGCCACAGCAGCAGGCAGAAGCCCAGCGGCAGGTACAGCAGTACGTTGGAAATGTGATCGCCGCGCCCGGCGCGCGCCCACGACAGCGCCCGCAGCGCCTGCAGCAAGCCGCCTTGCACGGCATCGGGTTTGAAATTGAACGGATACAGCGAGCCGTACGCGATCAGCGCGATGACGGCGGTAAGCAGCCAGGGCACAAAACTTCTGGTTCGCGCCGGCGGCATCTGGGCGCGCGCCTACAGCGTGATCATCACGTAGTGATCGACCAGCAACGCCGCGAACAGCAAGGCGAGGTAGGTGATCGAGAAGGTGAACGTGCGCATGGGCAGGCGCTCGTCGCTGCGCAGCTTGAGCTGCGAGGCGCGGAACAGGAAGAACCCGCCCAGGCCCAGCGCCGCGACGAGATAGATCAGCCCGCTCATGCCGGTGAGATAAGGCAGCAGCGTCACGATCACCAGCAGGATGGTGTAGAGCAGGATGTGAGTGCGCGTGAACTCGATGCTGTACGCGACGGGCAGCATGGGAATACCGGCCTGCGCGTACTCGTCGCGCCGCGCAATCGCGAGCGCCCAGAAATGCGGCGGCGTCCAGGTGAAAATGATCAGGAACAGCAGCAGCGCGTACGGGTCGACGTGTCCCGTTACCGCGGTCCAGCCGAGCAGCGGCGGCGCTGCGCCGGCGGCGCCGCCAATCACGATGTTCTGAGGCGTCGCATGTTTTAACCACACGGTGTAGACGACCGCGTAGCCGATCAGCGAAAAGAACGTGAGCACTGCGGTGAGCAGGTTCACCCACAACACCAGCACCAGCATCGACGACACGCCAAGTATCGCTGCGTAAACCAGCGCCTGCCGGGCGGTGACATGGCCAAGCTGCAGTGGCCGATTGCGCGTGCGCGCCATCTGCGCATCGAACTTGCGGTCCAGCACGTGATTGATGGCCGCCGCAGACGATGCGGCCAGCGCGATGCCGAGAGTGCCGAAGATCAGCGCGTTCGCAGGCGGGAAGCCGGGCGCGGCGAGAAACACGCCTGCAATCGCCGTGATCATGATCAGCGTGACCACGCGCGGCTTGCCCAGCTCGTAGTAATCGCGCCAGCTAGCGGTGTGCGGGGTTGAGGTATTCACTTGACGACACGATAAGTCACTGGAGCGCCACGCGCTCGATCTTATCAATCAAAAGCGGGGTTCGCCCGGCCGCAGCAGCCGGTTGAGGCGGACCACGCTCAGCAACAGCGCCGCCGCAACCGCGTTGTGTGCAGTCGCGAGCGGCAGCGGCAAGCCGCGCATCACCATCAGCGGCCCCAGTATCAGTTGCACCACCAAAATGGCTCCCACTAGCGCGCCGGCCATTTGCAGCGACGAGCTGCGCGCCTTGCGCCATACCTGCACGCTCAAGAATCCCAGCAGCACCGCGGTGACGACGGCGCCGACGCGATGGAAGAAATGAATCGCGACGCGTGCCGGATGATCCAGCACGCCGCCTTCGTAATCGATGCCCAGGCCGCGCCACAACACGAAGGCGTCCTTGATGTCCATTTGCGGCACGACGGCATTCTGGCAGGTCGGGAAATCCGGGCAGGCGAGCGCCGCATAGTTGCTGCTCGTCCAACCGCCGAGCGCGATCTGCAAGGCCAGCACCGCCAGTGCGATCCCCGCGAGTCTGCGCAGCCCCGCTTCTTCCCTGGCGCGCGATCTGCGATCTGGATCGATGGCCAGCCAGCCCAGCAGCGACAGCGTTGCGAGCCCGCCGATCAGATGCAGGACGACGATCAGCGGCTTGAGCAGCAGTGTCACCGTCCACATGCCGAGCAGGCCCTGGAATATCACGAGTGCGACCAGCGCCAGCGGCAGCCCGACCGGTTGCCCCGGCGCCTTGCGATTGCGGATCGCGAGCACGGCCAGCGCGATGATCAGCAGGCCCAGCCCGCTGGCGAAATAGCGATGCACCATTTCCTTGATGGCCTTGTGATATTCGAGCGGCCGCTGCGGAAACGCCTGCGCGATGCTGTCGGCATTCTGCGCGGCCTGGCCGACGGTGAGATGACCGTAGCAACCCGGCCAGTCGGGACAGCCCAACCCCGCAGCGCTGAGGCGCACCCACGCACCGAGCACCACCACGACGAACGCAAGCAGCGCGGCAAGCAATGCAACGCGGCGGAAGACGGTCAAGCGAGTGGTCATGCGGCGCCTCCGGTTAGCCGATATGCGAAAGCTTTAGCAGTTTCTTCAAATCTTCGAGCAGCGCCTTCGGCGGTGCGTCAGGTTCGTAGCTCATCATCAGATTGCCGAGCGGATCGACTATATAGATGCGCCCGGTCTGCTCCGCCGGTTCCTGCGCGCGCGCGAAGATCTTCAGCAAGGCCGCGTCCGTGTCCACGGTGGCGACGGTGAGTCCCTCGTGCTCCCTCGCCAGATAGGTCTGTGCGCAGCATTCGCCCGTCGCGAGAAACAGGCGATTGATGCGCGACATGTCGTCGTTCAGCGCGAGGCGCGTCTGGCGCAGCAGCGTGAGCGCTTCGTGACAACGTGTGTCGCACTGACCCGAGCCTATGTAGATGAGTGTCCACTTGCCTTGCAGCGAAGCAAGTTGCAGATCGGCGCCCTGCGGCGTGTGCAAAGCCGCTTGCGGCAACGGTCGAGGCGGATCGACTAGGTCGCCGCGATTGGTCGATCCATGCGGCCGCCAGCCCTCGAAGCCGTAGTACAGCACGAACGCCAGCGCGAGCGGCGCGAAGAATATGACGACCATCGCCCAGAACATCTTGCGGGAGCGCGGCTTCGATTCAACGTCCGTCATGCGTCACTCGTTTGAAACTCAGGACCAGGTAAGTGATGAGAACGGCCAGCGCCAGTGCGAACCACTGGAAGGCGTAACCGAAGTGCCGCTCGGGGCCGAAGCCGAATGTGGGCAACCACACTCGTTCATAGCCGTCGGGCTGATCAGCGTCCAGGCGTACGATGCGCGCCAGCAGCGGTCGGCTGAGCGCGCGTTCCAGATCTTCGTGACGCGGAAAGTTCATCACGCTGGGCCAACTCGTCGGCAGCGGCACTGTCCCCGCCGCGATGCGCACGCCTGGCACCGGCAGATCGTCGAGCCGGCCGAGCACTGCGCGCGGCGTTGGCGCGACGTCGACCCAAGGAAGTTCGGCGCGGGTCGCACCCAGCGGCACCCAGCCGCGATCCACGAGCTGCCATCGGCCGTCGTCCAGTTGCAGCGGCGTGAGCACGCGGAAGCCGGCTTGCCCGGTTTGCGACGGCATGTTGTCGATCAACACCTGATGCTTGGAATCGTAACGCCCGGACACCTGCACGCGCTGATAGCGCGGCAGTGCGCCACCACCGGCGGCGTCCAACTCCACAGGCCGGGTGTCGCCGTGGTCGAATTGCGCGATCAGCGCGTTTTTTTCATTCGCACGGTTGATTTGCCACAGGCCCAGCCGCACGAATAGCGCCAGGCCGGCCAGCGTGAGCACCGTCCCCAGCACCGAGGGTTTGAAGCGACGATTTCCGGGGCGGATGGTCACAACCTATACTGCACCCAAGACACACTGAGCAGCCCATGCCCCTGATAAAAATCCTCATCGTCGCCTGCCTGATCGGCATCGTCGCCAGCCTGGGATCGGGGCTGTTTCATTTGGTGAACGACAAAGGCGAGTCGAAGAAGATGGTGACTGCGCTGACCGTGCGCATCGTGCTGTCAGTGGCGCTGTTCATCCTGCTGTTCATCGCCTGGTCGCAGGGGATGATCCAGCCGCACGGCATCGGCAAGTAAGGCGACCCCTCTCTCAACTGCGTCATTCCTGGCCCGCGGACCGGGAACGACGCAATGAAGCGAGCGACCTTAGTTACAGCCAGTACACGAAAATAAACAGGCCCAGCCACACCACATCGACGAAGTGCCAGTACCAGGCGACGCCCTCGAACGCGAAGTGATGCTGCGGTGTGAAGTGGCCCTTCAGGCAGCGGAACCAGATGACGGTGAGCATGATGGCGCCCAGCGTGACGTGGAAACCGTGGAAGCCGGTCAGCATGAAGAACGTCGAGCCGTACACGCCGCTGCCCAGCGTCAGGTTCAGCTCGTGGTAGGCGTGCGTGTATTCCTCGGCCTGCAGGCCGACGAACAGGAAGCCCAACAGCCAGGTCAGGCCTAAGAAGATGTTCAGCACCATGCGGTTGCCGGACTTCAGCGCGTGATGCGCGATCGTGATCGTCACGCCCGAGGTGAGCAGGATGGCCGTGTTGATCGCGGGCAGGCCGAACGCGGGAATGACTTCGAAAGCGCCGCCGACATCGGCCGGGCCATTGGTGGGCCAGGCGGTTTCATAGTTCTTCCACAGCAGGAACTTGGAGAAGACCTTGACGCCCTCGCCGCCCAGCCAGGGAATCGAAAAATTGCGTGCGTAGAACAGTGCGCCGAAGAACGCCGCGAAGAACATCACTTCGGAGAAGATGAACCACATCATCCCCATGCGGAACGAGCGGTCGACGGCATCGTTGTAGAGGCGGTTCTCGCTTTCGTTGATCACGGTGCCGAACCAGCCGGCGAACATGACGATCACGCACAGCAGTCCGAGCGTGACCAGCCAGGGTCCGGCGGTGACATGGTTGAACCACAGCGCCCCGCCGCTCACCGTCGTGAACAGCGACATCGAGCCCACGATGGGCCACGGGCTGCCGTGAGGGACGTAGTACTTGCTGGAGGGGGCGTGCGATGCCGGTGCGTGTGCGTGAGCCATGACCTGATGATTCTCGGTAGTTACTTGTTTGTTCGAACTTGCTGGTCCGGTGCGGCTAAGTACGGTCAGCCGGGGTTTTTCTGCGGGGCCGTGAACATCCCGTAAGCCAGCGTCAGTCGATCGATATTGGCGGGTAGCGACGGATCGATGATGAAGCGCACCGTCATGTCCCGGCCTTCCAGCGCGGTGAAATGCTGCGGCGTGAAGCAGAAGCATTCGGTTTTGTGGAAGTACTGCGTCGCCTGCAGCGGCGCGATACTCGGCACGGCCTGCGCGGTCACGGCCGTGTCGCTCAGATTCTTGGCGAAAAATTTGGCTTCATAGAGCTGGCCCGGATGCACCTCGATGCTGCCGGCCTCGGGACGGAATTCCCATTCGCCGAACGTGGGCACCGAGGACACGAATTCCACCGTGATGACGCGATCGCTCTTCGATTCGACCACGGTCGACGCCTGCACCAGTTGGCTGCGATCGCCGTAGCCGGTGATGCTGCACAGAACGCTGTACAACGGCACGAGCGCGAAGCCGAACGCAAAGCTGCCGGCCGCGAATACCCACAGGCTGCGGGCCATGCGCCGGTTCTGCTTGTCCGTGGCGGGTGCGTCGCTCATCGGCTTTTCAAGATGCCCGAGACGATGAACGCCACATAGATTCCGATCGCCACGCAGGCGAGCAACAGCGCCGTGCGGCGCGCGGCGCGCTTGCGGTCTGCCTGAGTCACGACTGCTACCATGATTGCCCGCTCACTTCCCTCGCTCATTTCACGTCGGGAGCGATTTCGAAGCTGTGATACGGCGGCGGCGAGCTGAGCGTCCATTCCAGGCCGTGCGGCGTGGCGCCGTCCCACACCTTGTCGGTGGCCTTCACGCCGCCGCGGATGCTGGACAGGATGATGTACGCGAACAGCAACTGCGACAGGCCGAAGCCGAACGCACCGATGGACGAGATCATGTTCCAGTCGGCGAACTGCGTGGAGTAGTCCGGAATACGCCGCGGCATGCCGGCCAAGCCGAGGAAGTGCTGCGGGAAGAACAGCACGTTCACGAAAATGGTCGACATCCAGAAGTGCCAGTTCGCGAGCTTCATGCTGTACATGTGGCCGGTCCACTTCGGCAGCCAGTAATACACGCCGGCCATGATGCCGAAGACCGCGCCCGGCACCAGCACGTAGTGAAAGTGCGCCACGACGAAGTACGTGTCGTGATACTGGAAGTCCGCCGGCACCATCGCGAGCATCAGGCCCGAGAAGCCGCCGATGGTGAACAGGAACAGAAACGACAGCGCGAACAGCATCGGCGGTTCGAAGCTGAGCGAGCCCTTGAACATGGTGGCGGTCCAGTTGAATACCTTCACGCCCGTCGGCACCGAGATCAGCATGGTCGCGAGCATGAAGAACAGCTGGCCGGCCAGCGGCATGCCTACGGTGAACATGTGGTGCGCCCACACGATGAACGACAGGAAGGCGATCGAGGCCGTCGCGTACACCATCGCGTCATAGCCGAACAGCGGCTTGCGCGAGAACGTCGGGATGATCTCCGAGACGATGCCGAACGCCGGCAGGATCATGATGTACACCTCGGGATGCCCGAAGAACCAGAAGATGTGCTGGAACATCACCGGGTCGCCGCCGCCCGCGGCCTGGAAGAAGCTGGTGTGGAAATAGTGGTCGGTGAGCAGCATGGTCACCGCGCCGGCGAGCACCGGCATGACTGCGACGAGCAGGTAAGCGGTGATCAGCCAGGTCCACACGAACAGCGGCATCTTCAGCAGCGACATGCCGGGCGCGCGCATGTTCATGATGGTCACGACGACGTTGATCGCGCCCATGATGGAGGACGCACCCATCAAGTGAACGGCGAAGATCAGCATCGGGAAGGACGTGCCGTTCTGGAGCACCAGCGGCGGATACATCGTCCAGCCGCCCGACGGGCCACCGCCCGGCACGAACAGCGTCGACAGCAGCATCGTGAAGGCGAACGGCAGGATCCAGAAGCTGAAATTGTTCATGCGCGGCAACGCCATGTCGGGTGCGCCGACCTGCAGCGGCACCATCCAGTTGGCGAGGCCCACGAACGCCGGCATCACCGCGCCGAAGATCATGATCAGCGCATGCATGGTGGTCATGGTGTTGAAGAAGCCCGGATCCACGAGCTGCAGGCCGGGCTGGAACAGCTCGGCGCGGATCACCATCGCCATCGAGCCGCCGATGAAGAACATCAGCAGGCTGAACAGCAGGTACATCGTGCCGATGTCCTTGTGGTTGGTCGCGTAGACCCAGCGGCGCCAGCCCTTGGCCGGGCCGTGATCGTCGTGATCGGCTGCGTGTGAGTCGTGGCCGTGGCCGGCGTGGTTGATCGTACTGGTTCTCATGAAACTTACTCCGCGCGGGCGAGCAGGGTCGCCGCTTCGTCATTCTTGTTCACATCGAGGGTCGCAGCGGTCGCTGCTGCCGGCTTGGCGGCGTCCTGCTGGGATTTCAGCCATGCGTCGTATTCGGCCTGCGGCTTGACGACGACCACGATCGGCATGAAGCCATGATCGCGGCCGCACAGTTCGGCGCACTGGCCGCGATACGTACCGGGCTCGTCCGCGCGGAACCAGAGTTCGTTGACAAAGCCGGGGATGGCGTCTTTCTTCATTCCGAAAGCAGGCACCCACCAAGCGTGGATCACGTCGCTCGCGGTGAGCAGGATGCGCACCTTCGCGCCTACCGGCACGACCAGCGGGTGGTCCACTTCCAGCAGGTAATTCGGCACCTTGAATGGATCGATGCCGGAGCCCAGCTGGCGCGCCGCGTCGCTGTCGCGCGCCAGGGTCGAGAAGAACGCGACATTCTTGTCGAGATACTCGTAGTGCCATTTCCACTGGTAGCCGGTGACCTTGATCGAGAGCTGCGAGTCGCGCATGTCTTCGATCTTGATCAGCGTCTCGGCTGCCGGCACCGCCATGCCCACGAGGATGGCGATGGGGATGATGGTCCAGATGACTTCCGCCTTGGTGCTGTGGTCGAAGTTCGCGGCCACCGCGCCCTGCGAGTGACGGAACTTCACGATGGAGTAGATCATCATGCCGAACACGGCCATCGCAATGATCACGCAGATCCAGAACACCAGCATGTGCAGGCCGTGAATGTCGCGGCTCAGTTCGGTGACGCCCTTGGTCATGTTCAACTGCCAGGCCGCAAACGCCGCCGTCACGGGCAGACAGGCTGCGATACCGCCTGCGGCGTACTTCAAAATCTTCGACATTGGCGCCAATGCTCCCATGGACTTTCTTCTGGCATTTCAACGGACGCGGCCCCTTGGCAGCGCGCCCGCACTGCAACCCCACGACTCAGTTCACCTGAGCGCGGGGGACTCATTCACATTCCCCACCACTTGCTTGAGGCGCGCCGCGAGGCTGCGACGCTCTTCTTCCGTGAGAAATCTGCCTACTTCGCACGCACGGCCGTGCGACTCGAGCACGAGTCGGCTTGGATGCAGCGCCGCCAGCGGGGCGTGGAGTTTAACCTTCACCCAATGACGTGGAAATACCGAACTGTCCCCACCGTGTGCCGTCATCCGCTGCACTGTGACGGTTTCCTCACTGACGAGGATGGTTTCCCGCTCGCTGCCCTTGCGCATCGATGCGCGCACCGCCCAGGCCAACAGCGCGATTTCCAGGCCCGCGAACGGCAGGATGGGCCAGAAGCCCTGCAGCGTAAAAAACCCCGCGACACCGAACGTGCCGGCCGCGAAAACCCCTATGAAAACCCGTGCGGCGCGCGGCGTGAGTGAGCAGCGCGCGGCCAGCTCGAAGCGGCGGACTACCTCGGGCATGGCAGGTGAAGTCGGACTGACACGCGGCCCCAATACAACGCCATGGCTCATGAGAAATAAAACGGATCGCTGGCGAGGGGGCTGGCCCGGAAGGGCCGCTATGCTAACGGAGACCCCACCGCAGGCGCAACGCACAAATCTCGGACAGGAAAGGAATTTTTCACCTTCGGGCGTGGGTTGCGCACCATGCTCCTGCCGCTCGTCGCTCCAATCCCCTCGCGCGTTCCTGATCTGGTTCCCTCCCCTGCGCTCTTGCGCGGGGGAGGGCTAGGGAGGGGGCGCGCTCGAATCACGCTGATACGCAGCGGAAGAGTAGCGTCCGCCGCCTTCGTGCCCCACGCCGCCTGTTCCGGAAGCGTCTTTTCAGGACCGGCCGTGAATACATCCCTGCAGGCCTTCGAGCGCGACATCCTGTCGCTCACGATCCTGAAAAGACGCTTCCGGAACAGGCGGCGGAGACCTTGGGGTGTGTTTCATAGTTAAGAAAAAATGCACTGATCAGATGAAGAAGTAGCTCTAGTATCCACATCATTAATTTTTCCTAACCCTTTCGCCGACCAAGCTGCGCCACCGGCACGCGCACCTCGCCGCCCTCCTTCCGCCTTGGCTGGCGCTCGATCGCCCAGGCATGCCCATAGACGACTTCGAGTGTCGCCGGCAGCACACCGTCGCGACGCTGCGTTTCATACTCCTCGCGCACTCGCTCCAGCGCCCTTCTCCCGGTCAGTCCGCGCCGCCGCCCGTGCGCCGCATTTTCCGAGCCGCTGCCGCGCAGTTCCTGCAGCAATGCATCGACGCTTCGATAAGTGATCGTCAGCCGCTGGGTATCCATGACGGGCTCGCTGAAGCCGGCCCGCATCAGCGCGTCGCCCAGGTCGTGCATGTCGATAAAGCGGTGAACGTGCGTGTAGTTGTCCACGCTGGACCACGCGGTGCGCAGTTCGCGCAGGCTGTCCGGGCCTAGCGAGGTGAAAGTCAGCAGGCCGTCGGGTCGGAGGACGCGGCGGATTTCAGCGAAGACGAGGTCCGGATCGCTGCACCATTGCAGCATCAGGTTGCTGAAGACCATATCGGCGACGCCGTCCTTCAGCGCCAGCCGATGCGCGTCGGCTGCCACCCGGTCGAATCGCCGGAACAGACGCTGCTGCTTGCTTGCTCGTTGCAGCATGCGCGTCGAAAGGTCGATGGCGACCACCTGGGCGGATGAATAGCGGTCGCGCAGTGCGCGGCTAGCATGCCCAGTGCCCGCACCGAGATCGACGATGACTGAGGGCGTGAGCCGCACCACGTCGAGCCGCTCGATCAGGCGGGCGCGAATCTCGCCATGAACGACCGCGGCCGCATCGACAGTCGTGCTCGCCGCGTCAAAAGAGGCGCGCACGACTTTGGGGTCGAGGAAGAACTCGTCGATTGGAGCCGGCATGATCCGGCGAAGATACCTTAGTCAGTGAGCCATCGTTTCGGCGCGAATCCCCAGCCGTTCGAACAGCCCGCGGTCGTGGTGCTCGTCGGGATTCTCGGTGGTCAGCAGTTTGTCGCCATAGAAGATGGAGTTCGCGCCGGCCAGGAAACACAGTGCCTGCGTTTCGTCGCTCATGTCCGAGCGCCCCGCGGACAGGCGCACATGCGAGCGTGGCATCAGCAGGCGCGCCACGGCGATGACGCGCACGAAGTCCAGCGGCGTGGGCTTTTCCGCGCCGTACAGCGGCGTGCCGGGCACCTGCATGAGTTGATTGATCGGCACGCTTTGCGGCGCCTGGGGCAGCGTCGCGAGCGTGTGCAGCAGCTGGGCGCGATCCATTGCCGTTTCGCCCATGCCCAGAATGCCGCCGCAGCAGACGTTCAGGCCGGCATTGCGCACGGCTTCCAGCGTGTCGAGTCGGTCCTGGTACGTGCGTGTCGAAACCACTTTCTCGTAGTGCGATGCGGAGGTGTCCAGGTTGTGATTGTAGTAATCCAGGCCCGCGTCCTTCAGCTCGCACGCCTGTTGGGGCGTAAGCATGCCCAGCGTCACGCATGACTCCATGCCGAGCGCGCGCACACCCTTGATCATCTCGATGATCTGCGCGAGCTGCTTGGGCTTGGGGCTGCGATAGGCGGCGCCCATGCAGAAGCGCGTCGCACCGTTGGCCTGTGCCGTGCGCGCTTTTTTCAGCACTTCATCCAGGTCCATCAACGGTTCGGACTTGAGGCCGGTCTCGAAGCGGATGCTCTGCGAGCAATAGGAGCAGTCTTCGGGACACGCGCCCGTCTTGATCGACAGCAGTGTGCTTACCTGAACTTCATTCGGATCGAAGTTGTCGCGATGCACGCGCTGCGCATGGAACATGAGGTCGGCGAAGGGCAGGGCGAACAGCGCGCGCACCTCGTCCAGCGTCCAGTCCGTCCTGACTTCGCCCAGCCGCGCCAGCAGGCCGCGGATATCGGCGCTTGCCGGTGCAATCTTGAGAACGCTGTTCATTTCTCGACGAACTCCCTGGTAATCGTCAACCGCGGAGCGGATGGCGCCCGCAGACTGCGGGAAAGGAGTATTTACAGCCCCTCCGGGCCTGTCAACTTCAAATGATGAAGGTAGTCGACAGTTGGCTGAAGCGCGTGCAGCAGGCGTTATGGCAGTCGCGCTGCGTGCTGTGCGGCGGCGTGGGGCAGACGGCGGTGGATCTGTGCGTGCCATGTGAGGGGGATCTCGCAGTCAACTTGCCCGCCTGCGGAGTCTGCGCGCAGCCGCTGAGTGGAGAAAACGGCGGCGCGCTGATTTGTGGAGAGTGCTTGCGGCGTCCGCCGCACTTCGACGTTGTGTATTGTCCTTTTCTCTATGCGTATCCGCTCGATCATCTGGTGCGCGGCCTGAAGTACCACGGCGCTGTGGCACAGGGCCGCGTGTTGAGTGAGCTGCTTGCGCGCGGGTTGCAGCGGATTCGGACCGAGCCGCTGCCTGAAGTCGTGCTGCCAGTGCCATTGGCGCAAAGTCGCTTTCGCGAGCGCGGCTATAACCAGGCGATCGAATTGGGGCGCTATGTGGAGCAGCGACTCGCCGTTTCGATGCGCGCGGACATCGCTGTGCGGATACGCGAGACTCGCGAGCAGGCGGCGCTCAATCGGAAGCAGCGGCGTAGGAATATTCGAGGCGCTTTCGCTGTCGTAGGCGCCGTGCCTGCGCACGTCGCCATCATCGACGATGTGATTACGACGGGCAGCACGGTGAATGAACTGGCGCGGACGTTGAAGCGGGCGGGTGCGAGGCGCGTGGAGGTGTGGGCAATTGCTAGGGCGGCGCGGTGAGTGAGTGCGCGTGATGCAACCGCGTCACCTGAAAATAAACTCCAGCGCTATTCCCACGAACACCGCCATTCCGAAATAATTGTTGTTCAGGAACGCCCGAAAACAATCCTCCGGCTTGCGCTCGCGAATCAGGAACTGCTCGTACAGCGAGAACATCGCCGCGACCGCCAGACCGCCGCGATACCACTCGCCCAACTCCAGTTCGCTGCCGACCAGCCACAACGCCATCAGCGCCATGAGTTGCATGGCGCCGATGATGAAGCGGTCGCCGTCGCCGAACAGGATGGCGCTGGAGCGGATGCCCAGCTTCAAGTCGTCCTCACGGTCCACCATCGCGTACATGGTGTCGTACACCATCGTCCAGAGCACGCCGGCGATGAACAGCAGCCATGCGACGCGCGGCACCGCGCCGGTCTGCGCCGCGTATGCCATCGGCACCGACCAAGTGAATGCGGCGCCCAGGTACGCCTGCGGCAGCGGAAAGAAGCGCTTCATGAAAGGGTAGGTCAACACGAGTACGCCGCCGCCAAGCGCGAACAGTTGCGTCAAGCGGTTGAGGGTCAGCACCAGTCCCAGCGCGATCAGTCCGAGGCCGAAGCACAGCGCGACCGCTTCGATGGGATCGATCTTGCCCGTGACCAGCGGACGGTCGCGCGTGCGCGTTACGAGGCCATCGTACTTGCGGTCGGCGAAGTCGTTCATCGCGCAGCCGGCTGAGCGCGTCAACACCGTGCCGAGGACGAAGATTATGAAAACGTGCGCATCGGGCTTGCCCTGGGAGGCGAGCCACAAGGACCAGAGCGCGGGCCACAGCAGCAGCCAGATGCCGATGGGGCGGTCGAGTCGCAGCAGGCGCGCGTAATTGCCCGCCTTGGCCGCGGCGTCGGGCAGGATTTCGGCCACCAGCGCGGTGGACGCGATGCGATGCCCGAGCCAGCGCAAGCGGTCGACGACTTCAGACCTTGCCAAACTTCTCTCCCTGCCCGGTCCAGCGACGCAGCAGCGGCGCTATGTTGGCCTCATTCGCGGCCAGCATCAATTCCGCGGCCTGCTGCACTTTGGGCAGCAGCTCCGCGTCGCGTATCAGGTCGGCCACTCGCATCTGCATAAGTCCGGTCTGCCGCGTGCCCAGCAGTTCGCCGGGGCCACGCAATTCCAGGTCGCGCCGTGAAATCTCAAAGCCGTCGTTGGTGGCTCGCATGACGGCCAGCCGCTCGCGCGCGATTTCCGTCAGCGGTGGTCGGTACAGCAGCACGCAATTGCTCTCCGCCGAGCCGCGCCCGACGCGGCCGCGCAATTGATGCAGCTGTGCGAGGCCCATGCGTTCGGCATTTTCGATGACCATCAAGCTCGCGTTGGGCACATCGACGCCAACCTCGATGACCGTCGTCGCGACCAGCAGGTCGATCCTGCCGGCCTTGAACTCACTCATCACAGCGTCCTTTTCCTTGGACGTCATGCGGCCGTGCACCAGCGCGACGCGCAGCTCCGCCAGCGCTTCCGTCAGCACGCGCGCGGTCTCTTCCGCGGCCTGTGCTTCGAGCAGATCCGATTCTTCGACCAGCGGGCACACCCAATACGCCTGGCGCTTCTGCCGGCACGCATCGCGGATGCGCATGACGATTTCGTCGCGCCGGGTTTCCTGCAGCACGACCGTCTTCACCGGCGTGCGGCCCGGCGGCAATTCATCGATGATGGAAACGTCGAGGTCCGCATACGCCGTCATCGCCAGCGTGCGCGGGATCGGCGTGGCGGTCATGATCAGCTGGTGCGGGAAGCGTCCTGCAGCCGCGCCCTTCTCGCGCAACAGCAAGCGCTGGTGCACGCCGAAGCGATGCTGCTCGTCGATGATGGCGAGACCAAGCCGGTGAAACGTCACGTTCTCCTGGAACAGCGCATGCGTGCCCACGGCGATCTGCGCCTGCCCCGACGCGAGGTCCGCCAGTGCGCGCGCGCGCGCCGGAGCGCTGCGTTTGCCGGTGAGAAAAGCGAGTTCCAGGTTCAGCGGCGCGAGCCAGGTAGCGAAATTTCGCCCGTGCTGTTCGGCGAGCAATTCGGTGGGAGCCATGACCGCTGCCTGGAATCCCGCCTCCGCCGCGCGCACCGCGGCGAGCGCGGCGACGATGGTCTTGCCGCTGCCGACGTCGCCCTGTACCAGGCGCAGCATGGGATTGGATTGCGCCAGGTCTTTCTCGATCTCGGCCCAGACGCGCAACTGCGCGCCGGTCAGCTTGAACGGCAGCGAGGCGAGGAATTTTTCCGTCAATGACGATTGCGGCACGAAGGCCCAGCCCGGATCGCGCTGCACTTCCCGCCGCAGCAATCGCAGGCTGAGCTGGTGCGCGAGCAGTTCCTCGAACGCAAGGCGGCGCTGCGCGGGATGCATGCCCACGGACAACAACTCGAGACTTGCGTTCGGCGGCGGCCGATGTACGTATTCGAGCGCTTCCTTCAGCGAAGGCATCTCGAGATCCTTCAGCACCGCTGGCGGCAGCCAGTCGCGCACCGCTTCGCGCGTCACTTCCTGCAACGCTAGCGTGGTGAGTTGCCGCAGCCGACCTTGCTGCACGCCTTCGGTAAGCGGATAGATGGGAGTGAGCGTCGACTCGACTGCATTCGCGTCGCCGCCGGCCACGCGCCGATATTCGGGGTGGACGATTTCCGGCCCACTCGCGCCGCGCCGTATTTCGCCGAAGCAGCGGATGCGGATGCCGCGCGCCAGGCCTTGCTGCTGTGCGTTGGAGAAGTAGAAAAAACGCAGCGTCAGCGAACCCGAGCCGTCGCCGATGCGGCACAGCAGCTGGCGCCGACCGCGAAACGTGACTTCGGCGAGCTGCACCTCGCCTTCGACGACAGCGCGTTCGCCCACTTGCAGCGAACCGATGGGCACGACACGCGTGCGATCCTCGTAACGCAGCGGCAGCAGGAACAGCACGTCCTGCACTGTCGAGATGCCGAGCTTCAGCAGCCGCTGCGCGAGGGCTTCACCCACGCCGCGCAGCGCTGTGACGGGACGCATCTCCGCGCTCGCACCGGACGCGACGTTTCGTTGCGCAGTCGAGGGCGCGCCCGCGTCGGAACGATTGTTGTGCGTAGGGGTGGTCATGTGGCCGTCCATGGCCAGTCTATCGCGCGTACCGAAAGCCGTCGCGCGTTACAGCTCGACGATGCAGTCCATCTCCACCGTCGCGCCCTTGGGCAGAGCGGCGACCTGGACGGCGGCGCGTGCCGGATACGGTTCCTTGAAGTACTCGGCCATGATCTTGTTGAGCAGCGCGAAATTGCCGAGATCGGTGAGAAACACATTCAGCTTGGCGACCTGCGAGAAGTCTCCGCCCGCTGCCGTGATGATGGCTTTGAGATTGTCGAACACGCGGCGGATCTGTGCATCCATGTCGCCCTTGACCATGTCGCTGGTCGCCGGATCGAGCGGGATCTGCCCCGAGACGTAGAGGGTGCTGCCGCATTGCACGGCCTGCGAATAGGGGCCGACGGCCTTGGGAGCAAAGGGAGTGGTGATGATGGTGCGAGACATGGATGAAAATCCTCAAAGGATCGGTTGGTCTGTTCCCGACGCAATGGCAATCAGGCCAGCACGCGCGTGACGCGCAGCACTTCTTCCATGCGGCGCAGGTTGCGGATGACCTGGGCGAGATGCTTTCGGTTGCGCACCTGCAGGTCGAAGATCAGCGTGGAAGCGTCGCCGTCGCGATCGTCCACCGCCACATGCTCGATATTGGTCTCGGTGGTGGCGATGTTCGAGGCGATGGCCGCCAGCGCACCCATGCGGTTGCGCACGTCGATGCGGATCTCGACGTTGAACAATCGATCGACGCTTTCCTGCCACGCGACCGACAGCCACTTGTCGGGCTGCTTGCGGTAATTGCGGAGGTTGCCGCAAGCCTCGCGATGGATGACGACACCGCGTCCGCTCGACAGGTACGCCATGATGGGATCGTTTGGAATCGGGAAGCAGCAGCGCGCATAGTTGACGACCATGCCTTCGGTGCCCGCGATGGCGAGCGGCCCGGATTGCGATACGGGCTCGGCCGGCGCTTCGGCATCCGGCGGCAGCAGGCGCCGCGCGACCAGTGGTCCAAGGCGCTCGCCCAAGCCGATCTGCTCGAACAATTCTTCCGGCGTCTTCACGCCTAGTTCGATGGCGGCCGCCTGCACGCGCTCGTCCGGAATTTTTTTCAGCACCAGCGACAGGTCCGCGAGCGCCTGGTTGAGCAGGCGCTTGCCCAGCTCGACGGCTTCGGAATGCTTGAGGCCTTTGAGGTAATGCTTGATCGCCAGGCGCGCCTTCGCCGTTACGACGAAGTTCACCCAGGCTGGATTCGGGGTCGCGCCCTTCGCGGTGATGATCTCCACTGTCTGGCCGTTGCGCAGCGGCGTGCGCAGCGGCACGAGGCGGCGATCCACTTTCGCGGCCACGCAGTGATTGCCGATGTCGGTGTGCACGGAATACGCGAAGTCCACCGCCGTGCCGTTGCGCGGCAGGCGCCGGATTTCGCCGCGCGGCGTGAACACGTAGACCTTGTCCGGGAACAGGTCGACCTTGACGCTCTCCATGAATTCTTCGGAGCTGCCGCCGTGCTGCATGTCCATGAGCTGCTGCAGCCATTCGCTCGCGCGGTCGCGATACATGCGGCCCTGGTCTTCACCGCTCTTGTACTGCCAGTGCGCCGCGATGCCCGAGTCCGCGACGCGATGCATGTCCTCGGTGCGGATCTGCACTTCGATGGGCATGCCGTTCGGGCCGAACAATGTGGTGTGCAGCGACTGGTAGCCGTTGATGCGCGGGATCGCGATGTAATCCTTGAAGCGCCCGGGCATGGGGCGATACAGGCCGTGCACGACGCCGAGTGCGCGGTAACAGGTGTCGATGTCGACGACGACGATGCGAAACCCGAACACGTCGACGATGGAACTCAGCGGCGCGCGGTTGCGGCGCATTTTCTGGTAGACGCTGTACAGGTGCTTCTCGCGGCCCTCGACGCGCCCTTTCACGTGCGCCTTTTCCAGCGCGTCGCTCAAGTTGCTGGAAATCTTGCCGACGAACTGCTTCTGGTTGCCGCGCGCCTTCTTGAGCGCTTTTTCGATGATGCGGTGCCGGCCCGGATACAGCCCCTTGAAGCCGAGTTCCTCCAGCTCCGACTTCACCGAATGAATGCCGAGGCGGTTGGCGATGGGCGCATAGATTTCCAGCGTCTCGCGCGCGATCGTGCGGCGCTTCGCCGGCGGCATCGAACCCAGCGTGCGCATGTTGTGCGTGCGGTCGGCGAGCTTGACCATCACGACGCGGATGTCGCGCACCATCGCGAGCAGCATCTTGCGGAAGGATTCGGCCTGCGCTTCGGCGCGGCTGCGAAACTGGATCTGGTCGAGTTTGGACACGCCGTCGACCAACTCGGCGACCTCGATGCCGAACCGTTCGGCAATTTCGTCCTTGGCGGTCGCGGTGTCCTCGATGACGTCGTGCAGGATGGCGGCGACGATGGTCTGCCCGTCCATGTGCAGGTCCGCGAGGATGTCGGCGACCGCGACCGGATGCGCGATGTAGGGTTCGCCGCTCAGGCGCTTCTGGCCTTCATGCGCCTGCGCGCCGAATTCGTAGGCGTCGCGAACCCGGTCCACCTGCTCAGGCGGCAGGTAGGTTTCCAGTTTATTGAGAAGCTGCGTGACGCCTATCGAGCGTCTTCCGGTCGGCAGGAACCCCAGGATGGAAGACGCATAGTCCATAAAAGACGGAGGCGGTGCAGGGGTGGCGTCGATCCCTTCGCGTCAGTCGCCCAGGCCCAGATGCGGCGCGCGCAGTTCGCCCGACATGACCATGTCCACGTCCGGCATCAGCTCGGCGACCGGGCGCACTTCGGCTTCCTCGAGGATTTCCGGACCGATGTGGCCGGCGGCGATCTCGCGCAGCGCGACGACGGTCATCTTGTCGTTCTCCCAGTCCACCGTCGCTTCGGCGCCGTTGGCGAGCTTGCGGGCGCGCTTGGAGGCGACCAGCACCAGCTGGAACAGGTTGGGAATATTCTGCAGGCAGTCTTCGACAGTGATGCGGGCCATGAAAACCTCGGAAGAAAGCGGGAAAGGCGCCCGACAAGCGTCGCGGGCCTCAAGATCGCCAAGTAAATAGGCTGGAGTGCGAAAAGTATAGCCGAGCGCGGCGGTATGCGTAGCGGCAGTCGCGCCACAAATTGGCGCAGATAACCTGGGAGTCTGCCCGAATACGGACTCAATACCAGGGAATCTATGATTTTATCGCCATTCAATACAGAGGCCGGTTTCTATAAACCTACCATTGCACTATTCCTTAGGTTGGGCTGAGTCTTCGAAGCCCAACATTCTGACGACGCAATGATTGTTGGGCTTCGAAGACTCAGCCCAACCTACGAAGCAGCAGTCACCGGGCCATTGAGTAAGCGCCATTCTCCCCAGAGCTGGGTGCGTTGCGGTGCGTGCGAAACGCGCCACAAATCCGCTACCATTGCGCGCCCCGCGAGCCGGCCCCCTTTCAATGGCCCCTGCCGCGGGTTGCGCTAGCGACGAATTTGCGGAGATTTGTATGAAGTTTCGACCGATCCTGTGCGCGCTCGGCCTGGGTGCTATTGCGAGCGTGACCAACCTGGCAGCGGCCGCTGACGGCAATGCCGAGCACGGCAAGGTGCTTGCGTACACCTGCCACGGCTGCCACGGCATTCCCAATTACAAGAATGCCTATCCCAGCTACAGCGTGCCCAAGCTCGGTGGCCAGAACGCGAAGTACCTCGAAGCGGCGCTGCGCGAATACAGCGTCGGCGAGCGCGGCCATGCCACCATGCATGCTCAGGCGGTGAGCCAGAACGAGCAGGACCGCGCCGATATCGCCGCCTATCTGCAAAGCGACGTCGTGCAGCCGGCCGAAGTGGTCGGTACGCCACCGCCCACGACGTCGACCTGCGTCGCCTGCCACGGCGCCGAAGGCGCGAAAACGGTCGCGCCGGATTACCCGGTGCTGGCCGGCCAACAGGCCGATTACATCGTCCAGGCGCTGAACGATTACAAGACCGGCAAGCGCAAGAATGCCGTGATGGCGGGCATCATCACCGCCATCGACGCCAAGGATTTCCCGGCCATCGCCGATTTCTTCTCACGCCAGAAAGGCCTGTGCAGCACCGAGCAGATCCGCAAGCACGGCAAGTGCGACAAGTAGCGCGCGCCGTTCGCCGCGCTACGTTGCCCGCCGCCGAACACAGTGAATGAGTCCACCCTGGTCGCGGGGGCTGCGCAGTTCGGGATTTCCTTGAGTGACGAGCAGGCCGCACAGCTGTTGCGTCTGCTCGACGAGCTGGACGAATGGAATCAGCTCATGAATCTCACTGCGATACGCGATCGCGCGCAGCAGATCACCAAGCATCTGCTCGACAGCCTCTCCATCCAGCCTTACCTGCGCGGCACGCGCATCGTCGACGTCGGCACCGGTGCGGGTTTTCCCGGCTTGCCGCTCGCTCTGGTGAATCCCGATCGGCACTTCACGCTGCTCGATTCCACCGCGAAAAAGCTCAAGTTCATCGATCATGTCGCGCAACAGCTGGGAATGTCGAACGTGCACACGGTCCACACTCGCGCCGAGGATTTCGATCCAAAGGAGCGATTCGACGTCGTGATGTCGCGCGCCGTCGGCCCGGTGGTCAAGTTCATGAACTGGTCGGCGCATCTATGTGTCGGCGGCGGGCGACTCCTCGCCATGAAAGGCCGCTACCCGCACGAGGAGCTGGAAAATCTGCCGAATGGATGGAAACTCGCCGCGGTCCATCGGCTTACCATTCCCGGTCTGGACGAAGAGCGGCATCTTGTGGAACTCTGCCGCTCCCACGACAGGATCTAGGCCCTCCAGGGCGCGATCGGACGTGAGGGGCGGGCTGCGCAGCTTGGGTTCAACCACCGAGATTTTTTGCCGCGACCTTTTTCAATGCACCGCATTCTCGCCATCACCAATCAGAAAGGCGGCGTCGGCAAAACGACGACCAGCGTGAATCTCGCCGCCTCGCTCGCGGCGACGAAGCGCCGCACCTTGCTCATCGACATCGATCCGCAAGGCAACGCGACGATGGGTTGCGGCATCGACAAGCGCACCGTGGAGCGCACCACGACCGAAGTGCTGCTCGGCGAGTGCGATGCCGCGTCCGCACTTCTGTGCGTCGACTACGCGGATTTCAAATTGATGCCCGCGAACCAGGATCTGGTCGCCGCCGAAGTGGCGCTGATGGGCAAGCCCGGCTGCGAAATGCGGCTGCGCGATGCGCTGCAGCCCATCCTCGAGCAATTCGACGTCATCCTCATCGACTGTCCGCCGTCGTTGAACATGCTCACCGTGAACGCGCTGGTCGCTGCGCAAGGTGTGCTCATTCCGATGCAGTGCGAGTACTATGCATTGGAAGGGCTCACTGCGCTGGTGAGCACTGTCGAACAAATCAAAGCGGGCCCGAATCCGCAGCTCGAGATCGAAGGCATTCTGCGCACCATGTTCGACCCTCGCAACAACCTGGCCAACGAAGTGTCCGCGCAGTTGATTCAGCATTTTCAGGACAAAGTTTTTCGCACCATCATTCCCCGCAACGTGCGGTTGGCGGAAGCGCCGAGTTACGGCAAGCCCGCGCTGCATTACGATCGCGAGTCGCGCGGCGCGCTGGCCTACCTGGCGCTGGCAGGCGAGATGATCCGGCGCGAGGAAGGCGACTACCCGTTTGCGGCGGTGGCCGCGGATGTCACGACGTAGATTTAATTGTGACGTAAATGTTCCCGACTACCTGAGATACCCCGGCGCAGTAAGAACAACGTAAGACAGCATCCAAGTGACCAAACGACCCAGCCTCGGCCGCGGACTCGGCGCATTGCTCGGCCAGTCCGTGACGCAAACCCGGCCCAGCGAAGCGGTCGTCGCGGCGCTGCGGCCTGACGAAGAGCTGCAGAAGCTGCCGGTGGATCTGCTGCAGCGGGGCAAGTATCAGCCGCGCATCGACATGCGGGCCGAAACCCTGCAGGAGCTGGCGGACTCGATCAAGGCCCAGGGCGTGATCCAACCCATCATCGTGCGCGTGCTCAACGAAGGTGGTGTGGGCCAGCCGCGCAACTATGAAATCATCGCCGGCGAACGCCGCTGGCGCGCCGCGCAGATGGCCGGCCTGCACGAGATTCCGGCGCTGGTGCGGCGCGTCGACGACGAAGCCGCCGTGGCGATGGCGCTGATCGAGAACATCCAGCGCGAAGATCTCAATCCTCTGGAAGAAGCGCGCGCGCTGCAGCGCCTGATTGCCGAATTCGACATGACGCATGCGACCGCCGCCGAAGCGGTCGGCCGTTCGCGCGCTGCAGTGTCGAACCTGCTGCGCCTGCTGGACCTCGCCGAGGAAGCCAAGAGCCTGCTCGAACATCGCGAGATCGACATGGGCCATGCACGCGCGCTGCTGGGCCTGGACAGCAAGCGCAAGCAGGCGGAAGCGGCTGCCACCGTTGCCAAGGAGAAGCTGTCGGTGCGCGACACCGAGGCATTGGTCAAGCGCCTTGCCGCGAATCCGCAGGCAGAAGCGCGCGCCGAAGCGAAGCGCGCCGATCCGAACACGCAGAAATTGGAGAGCGACCTGAGCGAGAAGCTGGGCGCGAAAGTCCAGCTCCAGCATTCTGCGTCCGGCAAAGGCAAACTCGTCATCAGCTATCACACGCTCGACGAACTCGACGGTATCCTCGAGCACATCCATTGAAACCGGCCCTTTCGCGTTGTTACCGCGCAAGGATTGCGTTGTATGCATTCGCGACGCGGCTCACGCCCTGGCTCCTGTTCGCCGCCGCCTGCGCGCGCATCGACGTCGCGCACGCTGCGATCGAGATCGACGGCCGCCTCGACGAGCCCGAGTGGCAGGAAGCCGTGCAATGCGCGGATTGGCGCCGCACGCAGCCGTTTGCGCTCGACGAGCCGCGCTATCGCAACGAAGTGCGGCTGCGCGCGCTGCCTGAAGGCCTGGCCGCGGCGTTCGTGATCGATCAGCCGCCAGCCGAACGGCGCATGAAGCCGCGCACGCCGCGCGACGCGGAAAATCTCACCGGCGAATCCGTCAGCCTGATCGTGGATTTCGACGCGACCGGCCAGGTTGCCTACGAGTTCGCCGTCGGGCTCGGTGGCGGCATCCGCGACGGCATAGTCACCAACCAGAACGAGTTCAATCGCGACTGGGACGGCGTGTGGCAGCACGCGGTGCGCGAGACGGCCGATCAATGGTTCGTCGAGATGCTCATTCCCTGGGCCAGCGTGAACATGCGTGCGTCGACGAGCGAGCAGCGCACCATCGGCGTGTACGCGACGCGCTATCTGTTCGATCGCGGCGAACGCTATTCGTGTCCGGGGATCAGCGAAGCGCAGCCGGTGTTCCTCTCCGAGTTCAAGCGCCTGCAGGTCACCAAGCAGGACTCGGTCGCGGCGTTCGATTTCCTGCCCTACGCGACGCTGATCTCGGATCAGCTCCGGGATCGCTCGACGTTCAAGGCGGGCGCCGACATCAACTGGAAGCCCTCGCAAAGCCTGTGGCTGTCCGCGGCGCTGAATCCTGATTTCGGCCAGGTCGAAAGCGACGAGCTGGTCGTGGATTTTTCCGCCATCGAAACGCTGTTCACCGACAAGCGGCCGTTCTTCACGGAAAACCAGGGCATTTTCGACCTGCGCACGCCGGCCAACGGGCAGCTCGTCTACACGCGCCGCGTCGGCGGCGCGCCGGACGACGCGAGCGCGCGTTCATCCGACATCGACGTCGCGCTGAAACTTTCCGGCACGCGCGGCTCGGTGGTGTACGGCGCGTTCGTCGCGCAGGAAGCCGACTACTCCGCCGACTTCGGCCGCCTGTTCGCGGCGATGCGCCTGTCGCTGCCGTTCGAGAAATTGCGCATCGGCCATCTCACCACCTGGACCGATCATCCGCTGTTGCAGCGTGATGCGCTGATCAACGCAGCGGATTTTGAATTCAAATCCGACGCTGCGTGGCGCCTGTCCGGCCAGGTGATTCGTTCGGACCTCGATACCGCCGGCGTGCGCGCCGATGGCTACGAAACCTGGCTGCAGGCGGACCTGAATCGCTACGCGCTGCTGACGCATTCGCTGAAGCTGCTGTACATCGACGACAAATTTGACATGAACGACCTGGGCTACATGGAGCGCAACTCGCTGCGTCAGGTCGAGTGGGAATCCAACCGGCGCGTGTCGTCGTCGAATCCGTCGAGTCGTGTCAGCGGCGAAACGCAGCGCCTGTACCTGGTGTATCGCGAGAACGACCTCGGCCAGCGACTGCCGCCGCGCATCCAGGTTTCCCGCGACGTGCAATACGCCAGCTCGTGGCGTGCGTTCGAAGACCTGCGCTTCTTTCCCGCGGGGGTGGACGACCTGATCTCGCGCGGCAACGGACCGGTGCGGCTGGACGAGCGCATCGGCGCGTACTTCGACAGCACGTCGCCGCGCCTCGGCAACTGGGTGCTCGTCTACGGCGCCTATCTGTTCCAGCAGGGCGTGCAGGACTATTCGGCGTGGCTGCAGCTCGGCGTGTCCTGGTATCCGCGCGAGGATCTGACGCTGCGCTGGAACCTGCTGCCGCAATGGGCGGATGACTGGCTGCTGTGGAACCGCGACAACCTGTTCGGTTCGTTTCGCGCCAAGCGCCTGGACGCGGATTTCCGGGTCGACTGGATTCCCTCGCCGCGCCACGAGCTGCGCGTGAAACTGCAATGGATCGGCCTCCAAGCCACGCCGCGCGCGGCCTACCGGACCGACCCGGGCGGCGAATTGCGGCGCAGCAATGACGGCATCGCGCCGTTCACCGTGAACAACCTGGGCCTGCAGATCCGCTACCGGTTCGAGCTGGCGCCGCTATCCGACCTGTTCCTGGTCTATGCGCGCGGTGGTTACGACCAGCTCAATGGCGACGAGCGCGGCGTCGACGACTTGTTTCGGCACATCCCGGACGTGCGCGACGCGGACCAGTTCCTGATCAAGGTGCGATTCCGGCTGTAGCGGCCATCGCCACCCGGGTGACAAAGCACCCTGTTGGCGGCGCGTCCTGTCTTGTAGGTTGGCTTCCCCAGGCGTTTGACTGGTGTTCGAGGCCTGGGCCGCCGGATGCCGACCCGGGGGAGTTGGCTGCGCCGACCCCCCAAACCCACGTAGACGCTGCAAATCACCGCTCAGATCCGCTCTGCTCGCCCTGCATTCTGTTCAAGCGAGAATTTGGGCGTTCAATTTCTTGTAGCACTGCAAAACGCTGGCTATAATCCGCGGCCTTTTCCGGCCAGGGACTGTCGGGCCGCCAATCAACGCCACAAGTTGCAGGTGCCCCGGCCCGCGCGGTGGCGTTTTTGTTGTCCAGCGACTCGAGGCAGGGTGCAGATGATCACGAACGCGCTTGCCGTGGGCGCGCGCCAGGCTTGGCAAATCTTGCTTTGGCAGGTGGCCTGGGTGGTGACGGCCGCAGCACTCGGTGCGGTTGCGCTGGGGATGAAAACAGGGTGGTCCGTGCTGGCCGGTGGCGGCATCGGATTGCTCGGAACCTTGCACATGGCGCTCACGATGCGCCGGCACAGCGCCGATTACGGCCTACGGCTGAGCGCGGTGCGGTTGTTCGCGGGCTGGTTGATCAAGCTGGTGCTGACATTGAGCCTGCTCGTGATCGCGTTCCGCTCCAAAGCGATGGCGCCGTTGCCGTTGCTGCTCGGGTTGAGTGTGGCGCTGATCGCCTACTGGGCGCGGTTAAGTTTTTTTAGGGTGAAGTATGCGGATGGCGTTAATGGCAAGTGAAGGCGGCGGTGAACACGGCGGTATGGCCGGGTACATTTCGCATCATTTGAAGCATCTCGCCAGCGCCGAACAGCACGGCCTGTTCGACATCAACGTCTATCACAAGGACACGATTTTCTTCTCCATCCTGTGCGGCGTGCTGGTGCTGTTCGCCTTGCGCCTCGCTGCCCGCCGCGCCACCGCCGGCGTGCCGGGACGCTTCCAGACTTGCGTCGAAATGCTCGTCGAGTTCGTCTACGAGCAGGCCAAGGGCATGGTGCACGGCAAGCTCACCTTCGTCGCGCCGCTCGCGCTCACAGTGTTTCTGTGGGTCGCGCTGATGAACGCGGTCGACCTGCTGCCGGTGGACTGGCTGCCGTGGTTTGGCGAACACGTGGTAGGCACCGAGCATCTGCGGCCGCTTGCGACCGCCGATCTGAACGGCACTTTCGGCATCGCGCTCGGCGTGCTGCTGCTGGTCTTCTACTACAACATCAAGATCAAGGGCCTCGGCGGCTGGCTGCATCAATGGGTGACCGCGCCGTTCGGCATGAACAAGATCACGGCGAATCCGCTCACCTGGCTCGGCGCGCTGAGCCTGGCGATCGTCAACGTGCTGATGACGGCCATCGAATATGTCGGCAACACGTTTTCGCACGGCATGCGGCTGTACGGCAACATGTACGCCGGCGAGCTGATTTTCTTCCTGATCGCCGGCCTCGGCGGCACCGCCACGATTTTCGGCATCGGCATGCATCTGTTCACCGGCACGGTCTGGGCCTTGTTCCACATCCTCATCGTGCTGCTGCAGGCCTTCATTTTCATGATGCTGACGCTGGTCTACATCGGCCAGGCGCACGATCAGCATTAGTGGCCGCTCATTAATCAACGCTCGCTCTATTTCAACGTTTGTTTGGATTTTTCTGGAGAACACACATGACTGATATCGGCTTTGTCGCACTGGCCTGCGGATTGATCATCGGCATCGGCGCGATGGGCGCCTGCATCGGCGTCGGCCTGCTTGCCAGCAAGTACATCGAATCCTCGGCCCGTCAGCCCGAGCTGATGAACGTGCTGCAGACCAAGGTGTTCCTGCTGTTCGGCCTGGTCGACGCGTCGTACATCATCGGCGTGGGTATCGCGCTGTGGTTCGCGACGGCGAATCCGTTCATCAAGTAACGCAACGGCGCATTAGGCAGCCGTGAAGCGGCGCGCGCGGGCGCGACTTCATGGCCGGCTGATCCCAAGCAGGACACAGATTCCATGAATCTCAATGTGACGATGTTCATCCAGACGCTGGTCTTCTTCGTCCTCGCGTGGGTGACGATGAAATTCATCTGGCCGCCGCTGATCGCAGCGATCGAGGCACGCCAGAAGAAGATCGCCGATGGCCTCGCCGCCGCCGACAAGGGCGAGCGCAGTTTGGCCGAAGGTAAAGCTGCCGCCGCGGATCTCATCAAGGAAGCGCGCGCGCAGGCCAGCAAGATCATCGAACAGGCGAATCGCCGCTCCGGCGAAGTGGTCGACGAGGCGCGCAACGTGGCGATTTCCGAAGGGGAGCGCCTGATTGCCGATGCGCAGCAGGAAGTATTGCTGGCGTCCACGCGGGCGCGCGAAGAGCTGCGCAAGCAGGTCGGCGCGATCGCGCTGACCGGCGCGGGCAAGCTGCTCGGCCGGGAGATCGACGCGAAGGCGCATGCCGATCTGCTCGACCAGCTGGCTGTTGAAATCGAGCGCGGCTGAGTTTCACGATGGCCGAAAAAATCACGATCGCGCGCCCTTACGCCAAGGCTGCCTTCGAGCAGGCAAGCGGCACCAAGAGCTTCGAACGCTGGTCGACGACACTCGGCACGGCCGCGGCGGTGGTTGCCGATGAGCGTGTCGCGAAGTTGCTATCCAGCCCACGCGTGAAGCCCGATCAGCTGGTCGACTTCATCGCCGAGATTGCCGGCAGCTCGCTCGACGAGCAGGGCAAGAATTTCCTGCGCACGCTGGCGGAGAATCGCCGCCTCAGCGTGCTGCCCGAAATAGCGGCGATGTACGAAGAGCTGCGCGCCGAGGTGGAGAATATCGCGGACGTGCAGATCACTTCTGCGGTGGCGCTCGATGCAGCGCAGCAGCAGAAACTCGCGACGGCGCTGCGCAAGCGGCTGAAGCGCGAAGTGCGGCTGCATTGCGATGTCGATGCATCGTTGATCGGCGGCGCCATCGCGCGCTCTGGGGACTTGGTGATCGACGGTTCACTCAAGGCGCGCCTGCAGCGCCTCGTGAGCGACGTCACGCAGTGAATTCACGGGTGGCGCGGCGCCGCCCCCGATAGACGAGAAAGAAATCAGAACACCCCAGGCGCGCGGCGCCGGGTGTTCGTCAAGGTAGCGGACGAGGTAGCGGTAAATGTCCATCAAAGCATCTGAAATCAGCGATCTCATCAAGGCGCGCATCGAGAAGTTCTCGAGCGCCACCGAAGAGCGCAACGTCGGCACCGTCGTCACCGTCACCGACGGCATCGTGCGCGTGCACGGCCTCGCCGACGTGAAGTACGGCGAAATGCTGGAATTCCCCGGCGGCAGCTTCGGCCTCGCGCTGAATCTTGAGCGCGACTCGGTCGGCGCGGTCGTGCTCGGCGAATACAAGCACATCGCCGAAGGCGACACCGTCAAGACCACGGGCCGCATTCTCGAAGTGCCGGTGGGCGAAGCGCTGCTCGGCCGCGTCGTCGATCCGCTCGGCAACCCCATCGACGGCAAGGGCCCGATCGCTTCGACGCAGAAGGCGCCGATCGAGCGCGTCGCGCCCGGCGTCATCTACCGCAAATCAGTCAGCCAGCCGGTGCAGACCGGCTACAAGGCCATCGACTCGATGGTGCCGGTCGGCCGCGGCCAGCGCGAGCTGATCATCGGCGACCGCCAGACCGGCAAGACCGCGCTCGCCGTCGACACCATCATCAACCAGAAAGGCAGCGGCATTAAGTGCATCTACGTCGCGATCGGACAGAAGCAGTCCACGATCGCCAACGTGGTGCGCAAGCTCGAAGAGCACGACGCCATGAAGCACACGATCATCGTGGCTGCGTCGGCCTCGGTGCCCGCGTCGCTGCAGTACATCGCGCCGTACTCCGGCTGCACGATGGGCGAGTACTTCATGGACCAGGGCGAAGACGCGCTGATCATTTATGACGACTTGACCAAGCAGGCCTGGGCGTACCGCCAGATCTCGCTGTTGCTGCGCCGCCCGCCGGGCCGCGAAGCGTATCCCGGCGACGTGTTCTACCTGCACTCGCGCCTGCTCGAACGCTCCGCGCGCGTCAATGAAGAGTATGTCGAGAAGAAGACCAACGGCCGCGTGAAGGGCAAGACCGGCTCGCTGACCGGCCTGCCGATCATCGAAACCCAGGCGGGCGACGTGACGGCGTTCGTGCCTACCAACGTCATCTCGATCACCGACGGCCAGATCTTCCTCGAAGGCGACCTGTTCAATTCCGGCCTGCGTCCCGCGATGAACGCCGGCGTTTCGGTGTCGCGCGTCGGCGGCGCCGCGCAGACGGGCATCATCAAGAAGCTGGGCGGCGGCATTCGTCTCGCGCTCGCGCAGTATCGCGAACTCGCGGCGTTCTCGC